>Ga0265293_10000285_pt1 | contig 125351 bp, 105 predicted proteins | sample Munlanlewell138R_FD_192505 | JGI IMG/M metagenome (GOLD analysis project Ga0265293, IMG submission 192505) | Leachate microbial communities from a municipal landfill in Southern Ontario, Canada - Leachate well 138R | ecosystem: Engineered > Solid waste > Landfill > Unclassified | place...
TATAGTGTTTACAAGATGCAAAACGGGCATTGCCCATATGCTCCGTAAAAAGCCGAAACCACTGCAAATGTCTTTATTTTCTGATGTTGGGTTTGGTTGGGCTTGAAAAAATGGGGAAACTCAAATAATAAATGTATTGACATGTAAAGAATTTCATGATATAGTAAAATTGTGAAATGGGTAAAGCCGTAAAAATCCGGCTTTGCAAAACTGTAGGGTCTTTTTTCAAAGATAACCAGTTGCCACAAATCTTTTTTTGTGGCAACTTTTTTATGTTAAAAAACAAATTAATGTTATATTTTAGCGCAAAGCGCACGAAAGGGGATATTAAGTGAGTATTAAAAACCGCACTATTACAAAAGCGATGTTACTGATGGTTGTTATTGTCTTTGCATTTACCGCAGTAATTCCTGTGGGGGCAGCAATCATTACCGGCACGGTAGATGAAATAGAACTGTCAAAGATTGCAACCGAAACAACTGACAGCTCCGTTTTCGATGAGCATGGAAATGTTAAGCAAACTTATGATTTAAACTTGTCGGTCAAGGGCAAAATTGTTTATCCGGGTGTGCCTGTTGATGTTGTTTTGGCAATTGATTTGTCAAACAGTATGACTGCAAGTGGCAGCCAAAATCTGTCAAAGACAAAAACCGCGGCTGTTAATTTTATTAATTCAATATTAACTGACGAGGACACCGCTGCCCGCGTTGCTGTTGTGGCTTACGGAACTTATGCGCGTGCGTATGATTTTTCAAGTACAGCAAGAAAATATGTAGACAGATGGGATTTGTACGGAGACACTAAAACAGGCGATGTGTATTATACAAAAGACAAAGCAAAAGCTGCAGCTGTTTTAAATGACAGCAGTTTTAAACCTGCCACCCTAAAACCAACCGGGAGCGGCAATAATTACACTTCTTATGAAAGCGGCGGCACCAACACCGAGGCAGGCTTTTTGGCTGCAAAAGCTGTAACCGACACGAGAAATCGACCGGATGCCGTAAGTATAGTTATCTTTATGACGGATGGCATACCAACATACAGGATGAACGGTTCAAGCGTTACCGGAAATGGGTCTTCCCCAAGCGCGGCCGATTTTAATAATGCTGTTACTGCGGCAAAAGCATTAAAACAAGCCGGGAACGAAATTTATACAGTAGGACTATTGACCACATATGAAAATAATTCTTATGAAATGAAAATGGCAAATATGTTGCTTGCGGATGACAACTCATTTACAACAAGCGGCAGCGGTAATAATTGGAGATATAATAAAAACGGCGGGGCTTATTCTTCAAAGTACTATCCGGTTTATTCAGTCAGCGGTTCGCTTGACAGTATCAATGAAGTGTATACAACACTTACAAAAAAATCTTTTGCTTTGGCATTAGGCGATGTTGTAGACACCATACCGGCGGATTTTAGTTTGCTTGAAGAAAACAGGCAGGATTTACTTGAAATGGGGCACCAAATTATTGATAATGAAGATGGAACCACTACAATTACCTTCAAAGATATATTGGCAACGGAGGATGAATCTTTTTTGCCTGTAATCAAGGTGAAATACACGGGTAACGGGTTTGGTTCCGCCTATTTAAACGGCAGCGCCAGATATATAGGCAAACTTTATGATAGCACCCCGTTTGATTTGGAGTTTGAAAAACCGGTTGCAGGCTTAATTCCCGCCACCATAAACGGCGAAGCAAGCGCAATTGTGTCAGAACAAACCGAAATAGATGTTACGGCGAACGATTTATTTGCGAAACAAGGATTTTTTGTTTCAAATAATGAGGTTTCCGATTACGAAATTATACTTGTTGATGAAAACGGCAATGAGGTCTCTTATACGGAAGCGGAATATGGCTTTATCGCAAATGTTTCAAACGGCAAAGTGGCTTTTTATTCTTCAAATAGCTTAACTAAAACATTTTATTATGTTGTTCGCGCCGTTGTTTCCAACAGCGACCAATACGCAGTGAACAACAGCAAAGTTTTGCTTTCGCGCCCAACAAAAGTTGATGTAAGCTTAACTGAGCCGGACGACCCATTTAAATTAGTTGATAAGGGCTATGCTTACATTTTCGGTTACGAGCCGTCTGTCGAAGCCATCGAAAATTCTGACGGCAGCGCAAGTGAGATTGTAGACATTAAAATGGCAATGGACGATTGTGTTACGCGGGAACAGGTTGCTGCAATGTTGATGCGGTTTATTGACCAAACCTTTAACACATTTGCCGTTGATTACCCGGTAACCGACAAGCTGCTGCAACATGCGGGAGCCTGGTACGAAAGAGGGCTTGCCTATATTGCATCCAAGGGCGGGTTTGACGATAGCGAAACGGTAGCGTTGGGATCTATTACAAGGGGAGAGGTTGCAAAGCTAATTGTTCATAGTTTAAACTTAACAAAAACCACAAAAACCTCATTTGCGGATATTGACGACAGCCCGCATGCGGCTTATATAAGAACAATCAACGCATACGGCTATATGAACGGCACAAGCGAAACGACATTTGAACCCAGTGAATTTATGACTCGTGCTGAATTTTGCAAGCTTTTTAACAATATAATCGGGCGGGACGATAGAAGCTTGATTGCCTTAGACGGGGAGGGCATTGAATACAAAGTTTCGGCGCAAACATACAACTTCACCGATATGGATCCTGCTCATTGGGCATACGAAACATGTCTTAAAGCTACAAGCGCTTATAATGAAAACGGCTATGTAGATGTGGTAACGAGAACCGGAAATATTCGAAATATATTAGACAAATATAGTGACCAATTAAAATACTGATACAAGAACTATAAGAAGGGGCTGCTTTGTTACAGCCCCTATGAAAAATCCCATTTAGCAGCGTTTGCTGCGAATTGAACCGCCGTGTACCGAACGGTACGCACGGTGGTGTGAGAGGGGCGAAGCCTTATCGGTTAGCCTCTACTCGATTAAACAAATAATTATAACTGCACCAAAATATTAATAAATTGGTCCGTATTCCTTGCACGCTCTGTAATCGGTTGAAACATCGTCATCGCCTAAGCCGAAGCCAGCCCATGAGTGAGGTCTGAATATTTTGCCGCTATCCACATTATGAATTGCTACGGGAATTCTTAGCATTGATGCAAGGGTTATCAAATCTGCGCCAATGTGCCCGTGAACCGTTACACCGTGGTTTGCTCCCCAATTTGCCATAACGGAATACACATCGCGAAACGCGCCTTTTCCTGTTAGGATAGGTGCAAACCATGTTGTGGGCCAAGTTCTGTCTGTTCGTTTGTCTAATATATCGTGAATATCATCTTCAAGCACAACAGAATATCCTTGCGCAATTTGCATTGTAGGTCCAACGCCGTCAATTAAATTTATTCTGACCATTGTAAGCGGCATTTCGGCTAATGTTTTAAAATGAGATGAAAAACCGCCGCCCCTGAAATATTCATAATTTGCCCTGCACCAATCTGTGCTTTGCAGGCAAGCGTCGATATCCGATTGCTCCATTTTCCACCATTGCTTCATTGTTCCGTTTCCGTTTTCGTCTTTTGATGCGCCGGTGCAGTCAAGCGCTGTTGCTCCGGAGTTTATTAGGTGAATTATTCCCTTTTCGGCTTTGCCTTTAAGGTCTTTTCCCGTCACGCGCTTTACCGAATCGGGGCTCCAATATGTTCGCACATCGTGGAAACATGGGGCTTTTCCTGTGAGCATTTTTGTAAACAACATTGATATTCCGTTTAGCGTATCATTTTCCGTTGCAAACGCAAAAGGCTCTTTTTTGCCGTTCCAGTCAAAACTTGATGCCAAGATTGCCTCGGTAAAGTCTGCATTAGGCAGCCAATCTGTCCACATTCTTTGACCTTGAAAACCGCCTACAACAGCGTTTCTGCCAAGCGCTTCCTCGTTCCAGCCTATATCCCTTAGCTTTTCGTTACCTTTTAGTATATCTTTTACTATGATGGTGAACTTTGCAATAAACTCCCAGTCTTTATCCGCCGGAACGACCTTTGATTTTTCTATTATTTCAGGCAGCTTTTTACCTGCGTTAATGTCAAAGCCCTCCTTGCAGTTTTCATTTATCCACGACAGGGCTTTTTGATATTCGTTTTTGTCGTATATTTCAAGTGTGATTCGCCGAAGTATTTCGGTCAAATCAACCCATTCGGCACGAATCCCCAAATATTTTTGCATAAAGTCGGCATCGCAATATGAACCTGCTATTCCCATTGAAATGCTGCCCAGGTTTACATATGACTTATTTTTTATTTGACCGATTGCAATGCTGCCTCGCGCAAATCGTAATATTTTTTCTTTTACATCATCAGTAATCGTTAAATCATTGGCATCTTGAACATTTTGCCCATATATTGAAAATGCCGGCAACCCTCTTTGCGCATGCGCTGCCATAACAGCCGCCAAATATACTGCGCCGGGGCGCTCAGTTCCGTTAAAGCCCCACACAGCTTTTATTGTTGCTGGGTCTAAATCCATTGTTTCGCTGCCATAGCACCAGCATGGCGTTACAGACAGCGTTGCCACAACATTCTCTTTTGTAAATTCTTCCGCAACCTTTGCCGCTTCTGCGCCTCCGCCTATCGTTGTTGAGCCTATGACACATTTTACAGGAGCGCCGTCACTATAATGCAAATTACTTTCAATCAAATCTTTCGCGGCTTTTGCCATGTTCATTGTTTGTTCTTCCAGACTTTCGCGCACCCCGCCCCATCTGCCGTCAATTACCGGGCGTATGCCGATTTTAGGGTAGTTCATAATGTAACATCCTTTCTATGTATTTATTTTTATTTTTCGATTAAACCAATTTAATACTCTGATATAACCATCTGGTGACATTCAAGCCTTGGCACGGTGTATTTTACAACGCCATCCGCTTGTTCAAACGGTATCTTTTCATTTTGCGGCGCAAGATAAACATTTTTAATTTCTTTTGATGTTTTAACATTAACAGATATATCATAAAGAGGTATTATGTCTTCGATAACCTCAATGCCGTTGCCGCGCTTTACAGGCGACGCATAAAGCAAGTGGTTTACAAGCCTTTTTTTGTTTTTTTGTTCCATTAAAGTTGTTATTCCTTGTGCCGGCAAAGTTGTTTTAAGTGTTTTTTTATCGCCAAGCAGCTTGTCAAGCGCAAAGCATACTGTTTTTTTAAGTATCAAGCTGCCTTTTGTTTCATAATCTTCAAACACTTTCCATGCAATATAAATTCCATCCTTGCCCTCTGTCATGCCGGGACCGCCCGAAACTTCGCTGTTGGGCGTGTGTCTATGTGAGCAAAAATGCAAAAGTTCACGATTAAAATATGGATTTTCTCTTTTTCCAAGCTCCACCCCGTCTGTCAGCTTTATTTTTTCGCCATCACCGTAAAATATATAAGCTGCTTTTTCCATATCATCCATGTCAAAAAGAGGTCTGAAATAATCCGGCTTATATGGATTTTCACCGGCATATTCAGCGCCGAAATTAAACACGAAATCGGTTGCATCGGGATTCAACCCCGATTTGCCCGTTGCCAAAAGCTTTCCGCCCTTTGAAACGAAATCGGACAGCTTTTGTTTGAGAGGCTCGGAAATTAAAATTATATCGGGTAATATTATAACCTTATACTTTGAAAAATCTTCCTGCATATCTATTACATTAAAAAGATACTTTCCTTCAAGCAAAATTCTAACCGCACCCGGGTCATGCATGCCGATTTTTGCTTTTTGTTCTGTTGAATAAGATATGTTTACCGATTCAACAGACAACAGCCCTATATCTGCAACCGGGGTTACCTCATCCAGCCACTCTTCTTTTTCTTCCAATTCCTTGTAGCCCGCCCCAATCAACTTATATGTAGCCTCGTCCATTTCTCCGTTTGGCGCAAGCTGGTCGCCTATTGAGCATTTGGCGCCGTTTGCCGCACTTAGGGCAACTTCATATCGTATTGCATTTTTGTGTTTAAAGCCACCGAATTCACCCCATGATGTGTGGAATTTACCCGTCATGCCAAGAAAATCCATACCCAAAGTTTGAGCGTATCTTGCAGATAGGGGGAAATGGTCATACCCCCAACCGCCTGTTGGCAAGCTCTCCAACTCCAAATGGGTGTTCATTTGCGCCAAATCACGCCTGCCGCGAATTATATGACCGCCATTATGAAAAACAGGCAAACCTTTTTTTGTTTTATCAATTACCTCTCTAACTCTTTTGGTGTAATTTGCATACACCTTTTCGGCAAGCTTGTATACCTCATCCCCATCAAGCGGGTTTTTACCCTCATTTAAAAGGGTTGTCATACAGTTTTGACAGTAACAGGGATACACGCCTACAATGTCAAGAAATATACCATCGGCATCATAGTTTTTAACAACCTCATCAATTTGCAAAAGTAAGTAGTCAAGGTATGGCGAGTTAAAACAAAACCTATGGTATCCCGGAGTTATAAAATCCTTTGCCCATGTTGTGCTTTCGTCCTTGTTTCTTATAAGCCATTCGGGATGGCGGCGCGACATTTTTTCGTCAAGCCCTGCCGAAATGTAAACGGGCGCTTTTACTCCCATTTCGTGCGCCGCTTCAATTTGGGCTTTAAGTAGGTCGAATTTCAAATGAGGGTGTATCTCATTTGCTTTTGAAGGGTGATACGCCCATCCATGATGACATTTTGAAAAAACAGTTATGGAGTTGACATGCCCCGTTTGCAGCGCCTGTTGAAACTGCTTTTTTGAAAACTTTTCTCCTATCCCTTTAATTGCCTCCGATGTGTGAAAATCTAAATGCACCTGTCGAAAGTTCATAAAATCCTCCTTAAATTGCTTTTTTATTAGTCTAAATGAAAAACCTCTTCCATATTTGCCCACCACTCGCCCGGAGCTCGGGTTTCAAGGGGAAGTTGGCAAGGAATGCATTGCTCCCACCACTTTTTGTTTATTTCGTTTTCCGCCATCTTCTTCATGTCTTCATCAAAGTTACTGCCGTGGTATTCAAAATAAGCAAACAATGTTGAATCCTTAAGAAAAATCGAATAGTTTTTAATGTTGCATTCCGAAATAAGCTTTCTAATTTGCGGCCATACGGCAGCGTGCAACCTTTTGTACTCCTCAATCTTTTCCGGGCGCAAGCCGATAACCTGACCATATCGTTTCATCATAATTTTAAGCCCAACTTGGTAAAACACCAAATTGAACTCGTATAACACCTCCATTGTTAAAACAGCATTTTTAACCATGTTTATTTACGCTCATTATACCATAAATTTCGGATTTGCCGCCGTTGGCGTAAGGATATTTATGGTGAAATTCGCTTACGCTCATTATACCATAAAAACAAATAGTGTCAATACAAAACGGCTTTTAAACCTTCGTGTTTTATCCGTCGAAAAAATAAAAAAACTGCCAAATATCCGTTATGACACAATAAAAGCGGTCGCGCCATCTTTTGGAGCGCCGCCTTTATTTTTCTTATCTTTAATTGCCTAATCCTTTGAAAACTTTTGAAAGGCAGACTTTAAATATTCACAATGACAAACTTCATCATAAATAATTGTGATTGTAACATTAGGGCAGCCTTTACAACAAGATTCCGATTGCATTATCTTGCATATGAATTTATCTTTTATAAATTTATTTATACATTTTTCAATGCAGCAAATATTACTGCCCGAAAATATTTTCACCTTCATTAGAAACTCTCCTTTCGCCAAAACACCTTCAATCCAATTTAAAATAATGTGTGTCGGGGGTGTGTATTCTTGCCAAAAAACCACTATCAAACCATGGGAAGTATTTTTTAATATCCTTTATCGCATTTGAAAGTATTGTTAAATATAAAATATAAATATGAAAGATTGCGTCTTTGTTTTCAATTCGATAATACCAGCAAAGGTTAAACTCGTTTTGGCTTATTATGGTCAGCCCCGAAAAATGATAAAATATCAAAAGCTGGTTGTTCACAAATATATTATTTTCGTTTGCGGTAACGGTATAATCCGAAATGTTCCAAAGTGCAGCATTGGCGCCAAGTGAGTTAACCACATGAACTTTTTTAAATTCACTCGGCCAGTTTTCCACATACCTTTGGTCTCCAAAAATTTTGTTTTCCAAATCCTCTTTTATAGGGCAGTTTTCGATGCATTTGTCGCGCCATTGGCTTATGGCGAAATGAGCCGTTTTGTCGTTGCGGCACCCTACAAACCCTGTGTTATAGATGCCTGTAATTTTATAAAACTTCAAAAACATTTCAGAATTGCGATGATGAGTTAAATAAATTGAAGCATTAGGGCTTTCGTCAAATATAAGCATTGGGTCGTTGTAAAAGCAAAGGTCTGCATCCAAGTGTGCAAAATAAAGCGAATCGTTGTGATTTTGCATAACATAATATAAGAAAAAGGGCTTTAAAGTCCAACAATACGCATGAAAAACGCGGTTTCCCTTTGCTTTTAGCATTTTTTCGTCTTCCAACTCCTTAAGGTTGTAAATAATAATGTTTTTAAAGTTAATTGCTTTTAAAATTATATATGCTTCCTTGCTTGCACACAGGGCATATAGTTTATAATCATTGCAATGCATATCCAAGGAGGCATACATTGCAATGAATTTGAAAAGGTGGTCATTAGATACAATTGTTGTAAAGTGAAATTTATCCATTACGCTTAACCCTCACATTTCGATAAGCATTTTCAAGTCAATATCAAATATTTTCTTCAGCAGAAAGCAAACGCCGTCAACCAAATTATTGGCTTTATGAAAATCGCGCAATTCTCGGCAATGCTCTATCAAGCGAGGTATATTACTTGTAATATGCCCGCTCATTTGAATGGCGCTGTCAAAGCTTTGCTTAAAATACATTTTGCAAATTGTTTGGAGCAGCTCCAAAAAAAGCTTTACAAAGTCATTGTATTTTTTAAGGGGCAACACTTTTTCAATATCACCCATTATTAAGTTGATGCTATCCTCGCCAAACCCCAAGCAATCCCCCATGCACACTAATATAACATCTATATGGCAAATGTCGTTGAACTTATTGCATATATAATTTAGGTTTTCCGCCAAGTCTTTATAGTTAAAATATTTCGGGTGCTCCTGATGAACGCTTATAATATCCGGCGCCAAAACAAATTTGCTCCCCGATTTATAAAGCCGTATGCCAAGGTCGTAATCTTCATATCCGTATTTTACAATGTTAGCGTCAAACATGCCCACCTCAACAACTCGTTTTCTTTCAACGGAAAGGTTGTTCGTTATAAAAAAGCGCCATGGCATGCTGTAATTTAAAAGGTTGTTTCCTTCTTTGATGGCAATTGCTTTTAAGCTTTTGGTAAAATCGATTTCCAAATCAAAGGAGGAATGCTCAAATTTTCCGTTATTCACATCATCGTCCGAAATAAGCTGTGCCTTGTTTTTGTAATTATCATGGCGCTGTTTTTTTCTTAATTCGCTTATTTGGTCTGCGCTAAAATTATCGTAAAAATGGCTGTAAACCCTTTTCCAAAAGTTCCCACAAACAACCATATTCTTCTTGGTGTGCGCTGCAATGTGGCTTGCTACGAAGTTCTTAGCGGCAATCATGTCGCTATCGTGAAAAATCAGCAAATCCCCTGTGGCAGATAAAATTCCTTTGTTTCTGCCGTTTGCAATCCCTAAGTTTTTCTCTATTCGTATAAACTTATGCGGGTATTTTAACTTAGCGCCCTTTAGCATTTCCATCGTGTTATCGTCCGACCCATTGTCAATGACGATTATCTCAATGTCATCGTTTGGATAGTCTTGGCAGTTTAACGACAATAAATTTAACCGTAGCCGCTCTTTTGAATTATAAGATGGTATGATTATGCTTGCCTTCAAAACTATACACCGCCTTCGCCGTGCATCAAATCTTCTTTATTTGCAAAACCGTCAAAGTCTTTGTCTGCCTTGCATACCATATTTATTATTTTTTTCAAAATCTCTTTATATATTTGATAAAAGAAAGGGGTGTCCACCCTGCCGATTTCGTGTATTGTAATTATGGTGTCTTTATTTACAATTCTAAATCCGCTGAAATGATAACAAATCAATTCGTCGCCGTCTACCGTTATTTTGCCTTCTGTTAAGCAAAACTCATGCCCTAAGTTGTTCCAATGCCCAATATTTACCCCCGGCGTTTTTATTACTTCCGTGTTTTTAAACAGGGCGGGAATATCGTCTAAATATTTTTGGTCGCCAAACTGCCCTTCTTGCGGGGTGTTAATACATGAATTCAAACACTTTTCTTTCCACCACTTTATACAGGAACGGCCAATTTTATCATTTTTAAAGCTTATAAATCCTGAATTATACAACCCCATCAGCTCTTGCAGTTTTTGTATAATTTCTTTTTCCAAAAAAGGAATAACCAAGTTTCCTTTTGATAAAAGTATTGAGCTGTCTGGCTGGTTTAAAAATATTTTTTCCGGGTTGCGCCAAAAGAACAGGTCGGAATCAACATAGGTTATGCGCTCGATAAAATTGTTTTTCTTAATTAAATGGTATATAAAAAAAGGCTTTAAAGTCCAACAATATTCATTTAAGGCTCTTTCATTTTTAAGAGATAAAAGCCTTTTATCGTTGAAGGAGCATAAGTGTACAAGCCTAACATTGTTAAACTGTATTTTATTTAATAAATTAAAACTGTCATCGTCCACGCAAAGAACATATATTAAAAAGTTGTCCAACACTTCATGGACAGACATAACGAAAGCCACAAGCTGATACAATCTAAGCTTTGAAACAACTGTGCAAAACACATTGTTCATAACATCACAACCCCAATAATTTAATTATTTCTATACCAATTTACCGTTTTTTCGATGCCTTCTTTAATGTTGTGTTTTGGCAGCCAAGACAAAACTTTATGCGCTTTGGAAACATCAAGATATTGGTTTTCTATTTCGTTTGCGCCTTGGTTTAAAACAACGGGCTTTAAATTGCTTTTCATTATATCAAGAATTAAAGCCACCACTTCGTTTACCGATAAAGGCTGTTCGTTGCCAAAGTTAAACGCCTCGCCCGCAAGTTTTAATTCTTCCATTTTTTCCGCAAGGGTCATATATGCCTCAACGGCATCCTCAACATAAAAGTAATCTCTGATGAAGTTTCCGTTGCTCCGTATTATCGGTGCAATTTCATTTAAGACGCTCATAATTGTTCCGGGTATAATTCGGTTGTAATTTAAATCCCCGCCTCCGTATAAGTTGCCGCACCTTGTAATAGCCACGGGGAGGCTATATGTTGCAAAGTATGACTGGGCAAGCAGGTCGGCACAGCTTTTGGAAACATCATACGGGTGCTTTCCTTGCAATGGCATGTTCTCATTATATGGCAGCTGCATTTGTTCGCCATATGCCTTGTCGCTTGAGGCAACTATAATCCTTTTCACACGCGGATTTCTTCTGCACGCCTCTAATATATTCCATGTCCCCCCTATATTTGAGCCAAACGTAGATAGTGGGTTTTGGTTTGCCACCCCCACAATTGCCTGCGCTGCAACATGAAACACCGTATCGATTTCATATTCGGTTATTGCTCTTTCCATTGCGTTATAGTCAACCAAATCGCCATATACATAGTTTATCTTATTGCATTGGTTGCCTGCGTATAAATTTGATTTCGGTATTCCGTCACGCACTAAAACGGTTACATTTGCCCCAAGTTCTGCAAGTTTTTTGACCAAGTAACTGCCTAAAAACCCTGTTCCGCCTGTTACAAACACATTTTTATTTTTCCAAAACAAGTTCATGGTTTATCGCGCCTTTCGCAAATTTTCAATATCTTTACACCTTTTATTAAGCTCTAAAACATCGCTTTGGGTGTCGGCAGACGCCCAAAACCCGTCGTGTATATAAACAGCAAGCTCACCGTCTTGCACTAATTTTTTAATGGGTTCATCTTCAAACACGCAACCCTCATCCTCATTAAGGTAGTTAAAAACTTCAGGCTGAAGCACAAAAAAGCCGCCGTTTATAGTTCCAATATAGTCTTGCTTCTCGCCAAACGATGTGGCAATACCTTCATGGGCTTTCAAAATTCCGTATTGACTTTTTTTGTTTATTCCCGTAACGGTGGCAATCCTTTCTTTTTTGCTGTGAAATTCAATTAATTTATTTATATTAATGTCCGACAGCCCATCCCCGTAAGTCAACATAAATGGCTTATGTCCAATAACTTGCTGTGCTTTTTTTATTCTGCATCCGGTCATGGACTTGAGCCCGGTATCCAAAAATGTTATTTTAAAGCGGTCATTTGCACTATCCCACATTTCAATTTTGCCGGAGTCTGTTTCTAATGTGAAGTTATTTGTGTTTAGTTTATAGTTTAAAAAGTATTGCTTTATTTTTTCTCCTTTGTATCCCAACAGCAACACAAAATCATTAAATCCATACGAACTATATATTTTCATAATATGCCAAAGCATTGGTTTGCCGCAAATAGACACAAGCGGTTTTGGCACAGCATCTGTATATTCCCTCATTCTTTGCCCCATCCCACCGCATAGAATAACAACCTTCATTTTTTGTATCACCAATCCTTCCATATGCAAATGCTTTTACAGCTCCTCATAATTACTTTATGCCGCAATTAAAAAAACGTCACTTTTTATAAGGTTATGATAAAGTTTGCGTTAAAATAAAAACACCTACCGTTAAGCAGGTGAGAACATATCAATCAAAAAGATATATATTTTGAGAAAAACCGCCTAAAATCGAGCGGATGTTATGTTGTATCAATTGTTAGGGAAACAAGACTGATTTACATATTGAGAAGGCGTACAGCGCTTATGCTGTTTAAATAAACGGATGAAGGTATTGACATTGCTAAATCCGCATAGTTCTGCGGTTCGCATAACAGTTTCACCCTGACTTAAAAGCAGTTGCGATTTTTGAATTCGATATAAATTCAGGTAATATTTGAATGTCATGCCGGTTGCCATTTTAAAAATGCGCATAAATTGCGCCACGCTTAAATGGACATGGTCGGATGCGGATTTGAGCGTTATAGGCGTGTTATAATTATGGTCTATGTATTCAAATATCTTTACAATGGCATCTTTTTTGCGGTGGAATTTGCCCACTTGAACCGGGAGTTTGTCAATATTGCGCACCATCAACGCGTAAAACCTATATATTTCCGCCTTAACCGCATATTCAAACCCGTCTGCCCTGTTTTTCAACTCGTTTGACAGCAGCAGCATCAGATTAAGGATTTGCCGGTAGACATTATTTGAAGGACTTACAGGACCCGTAAAATGAAGCGCTTGGGCAGAACATAGGATATCCTCCGGGATAAACTGCATAACCTCCATTTTGCACTCCTCGTTCGGCATGGAATAGGTGGAGTGAATTTGGTTGCTCCATATAACGATGATGTCGTCGGGCGAAACGGTAAAAAAATTTTCGTCAATTTGCTGTCGTGCGCGACCCTTGGTCACATACAGCAACTCCACAGCATCATGCCAATGCGGATGTGCCGCAATCTGATTGCGCTCCCTGCCTTTAGAAATGAAGTTTTTAACAGGAATCCCGGGTATTTGAATTGATTCTTTATAGGCTTTCATGAAGCCCTCCCTAAATTGATTATTTTTGAATAAATAATGATGGTATATGAAGTTGTGCTAACCTTTTGGGTGCGCTATAATTATAGCATAAAACCAATGGGAAGTAAATGATATGGGGGGATTGTTAATGAAAAAATATTCGCTGGAAAATATTTTGCACATCACCAAAACAAGGAAAGCGGATTTTGACAACATTTTGTCGGTTCTGCATAAAAAAGCGCCTGCAAGGTCGACTTTATTCGAATTTTTTTTGAATGGGCCTTTGGAACAAAAACTTGCTCAATGGAAAGGCGCGCCGAAAACTGAGGAGGAGACCATGCATTGTAAAATCAAAGCCTTTGCAAATGCCGGCTATGATTACACAACCGTGCTTGCCAGTGATTTTCGTTTTAAACACAAAAATAACCGTCATGGGAAGGCAAGCATTTCAGCAAATGAGGGTTTTGAAATTTTCGACCGTCCCAGTTACGCCGCTTACAACTGGGAGGACCCACGAGAATTTTATACAAATCGGCTGGAGAGAATCGAAAAGTACCTTCCGTCAGGGATGAAGTTTATTGTCCATGGACCGAGCGGGGTGTTGGAAAACACCATAAGTTTAGTAGGGTTTGATAATTTATGCTATCTTTTGGCAGATGACCCAGAGCTAATTGAAATGGTTGTTGACCAAATAGGGCAGCGCCTATTGGATTACTACGAACAAATCATACATTATGACTGCGTGGGAGCTATTATTTCCAATGACGATTGGGGCTTTAATACTCAGACTATGCTCTCTACGGAGGACATGAAAAAATATATTTTTAAATGGCATAAAAAGATAACCCGGTTGGCGCATTCTGCCGGAAAGCCTGTTATTCTTCATTCCTGCGGAAACTTAGAAAAGGTTTGGGATGATATTATATACGATATGCAATATGATGCAAAGCATTCCTACGAAGACAATATTATGCCTGTTGAAAGGGTGTATGACGAATTAAAGGGAAAAATAGCGGTTTTGGGCGGAATAGATGTGGATTTTGTTTGCAGAGCGCCGAATGAGGATGTTTTTCAGCGCTGCTCGGCAATTCTTGAAAAAACGGGATGCAAGGGTTATGCCTTGGGAACGGGAAACAGCATTCCAACCTACCTGCCTGACGAAAAATATTTTGCCATGATTTCTGCCGCATTAATATAGCTTTATTTTGGGATGTGTGCCGCAAATTTTGAGACAAACGGGAAAACTTTACTTATAATAATGTAGTAAAATACTTGACAATTACAAAAATATTATGTACACTAAACATATTGGGAAAATATCAAAATTATCGAAATATAGCGGCGTAAAGCTAAGGGAACACTTGTTGACGGTGGTTGTCCGAATGTATTTTGGTAATTTTTTTATTCTTATGATATATTGCGCAAAGCTGCGGCGGGTTTGGTGGAGGCCCCGATTGTTTTATATTTGAAGGCAAACAGGAGGCATCTGTATGATTGGAATAATATTTATCGGAGACATTACATTGTGCCCGTTTTTGTGTAAATATACTGATGAATTAAAAAAAAGGGACATCAAATATGAAATTGTGCATTGGAATAAATCAGGCGAAGTCCTTGATGTATCCAATGCAATTACATTGAATAAACCATCAATTAACCATAGAAGCCCGTTTTTAAAAATAAAGGATTTTTTTATTTTCAGAAAATTTGCGAAAAAAGCGATTAAAGAACGAAATTATAACAAATTGATTATTTTTACGACAATGACGGCTATTGTTCTTTACGATGTTTTATTGTCGAAAAAATATAAAAAAAATTATATTTTCGATTATAGGGATGTAAGCTACGAGTACATACCGCCGTTTTCATATCTTCTAAAGGGGGTTATCAAAAACTCATCGTTTACATCTATCTCGTCAAAAGGGTTTTTAAATGTTTTGCCGAAAAACTATCCGTACATTATGGCGCATAATATAAACCTTGGCGACTTGGCTTATAAGAAAGATGAACTAATAAAAAACAACAAGCTGCCCATAAGGGTAAGCTACATCGGTCACTTACGAATAGGCAGATATTTATTTGATTTAATTGACCTTTTTAAAAATGATAAGCGGTTTACCTTAAAGATTATTGGCGGAGGGGATAACTATAAAGCCCTGTTGGAATATGCCAAAGGGCTTGACAATATAAGGCTTACAGGTCGTTATAAAAACAAGGAAAGAATAAATTTTTTGGAAGAAACGGATATTTTGTGTTACAATTATCCAACCTCTTTTTTAAATCAAAACGCGCTTGCCAACAAATTTTATGACGCGTTGATATTTAAAAAGCCGTTGTGGGGGAATTTAGAAACTTTCTCCGGCAAATTAATAGCAAAAGAAGGTGTTGGCGTAAGCCTTTTAAACGATGACAAGGATTTGTTAAATAAAATTTTTGATTATTACAAAAAATTTAACCCGCTTGAATTTTGCGACAATGCAAACACTTTAATTTCAGAAATTTTAAAGGAAGAAGAGGAGTATAACGCCAAAATTGGAGAGTGGTTAACATCAAAAAAATTGTAATAGTAAATAATAATATGCAAATTGGCGGGATTCAAAAATCCTTGCTAAATATGTTAACTGCAATAAGCCCCAAATATGACATTACTTTGTTTTTGTTTTCAAAACACGGAGAACTCTTGGGGGCGGTTCCGGAAAATATAAAAATAACGGAAGGCGGTTTTTTGCTGTCTTTGTTAGGTATATCTCAAAAGGAGGCAGCTCAAAGGGGCAAAATGGCTTTGCTTACAAGAGGACTGTTTGTAACCTTTTCTAAGCTGTTTAATAACTTTGCTCCCATTAACTTTATTATGCTTTTATCAAGAAAATTAAAAGGATTTGACATTGCCATTTCGTATATGCAAAATTCGAGTTCAAAAATTTTTTACGGCGGTGCAAATGATTTTGTTTTGAAAAACATTTCAGCGCCTGAAAAAATGGCATTTATACATTGCGATTTTGCTAACTATGAGGGCAATAATGCGCATAATAAAAAGCTCTACCGGCAGTTTGATAAGGTTATATGTGTTTCAAAGTCGTGTGCAAACATTTTTGCAAAAGAAGTTAACATTTCACTTGAAAAGGTTGATTTTGTTCCGAATTTTCAAAATATAGATGAAATTATAAAAAAATCTAATGTTGATACCGTTAATTATGATAAAGATTTTTTTAATATTATTACTGTATCGCGCCTTGGCGAAGAAAAGGGTTTTATACGGGCCATTCGTGTCGTTGAGGCTTTATATAACGAAGGGCACAAGCTAAAATGGCACATTGTGGGCGATGGCGCAATGTCAAACAGGTTAAAGGAATACATAAAGAAAAACCGCTTAAAAAAAGTAGTTTTTCTTTATGGGGAACAAAAAAATCCATACCGTTTTATGAAAAATGCGGATTTGTTTTTACTTCCTTCATTTCATGAGGCGGCGCCAATGGTCTATGGTGAAGCGTGGATTTTAGGGCTGCCCGTACTTACAACCGATACATCATCTGCCAACGAAATTGTAAAAGAAAATTCAATAGGCGTGGTTTGCCAAAATAGTGAAGAAGGCATTTTAAATGCGCTTAGAGATATTTTAATAAACGGAATCTCTATTTCGCCCGCAAAGGCAAATAACCGCAAGGCTATGGAAAAAATAAGTTTATTATTAGGTGGAGACTAAATTGGAAATGCTTAATGTTGCGGTAAAAAAAGAGAAAATTAGTTTGGATTGCGTTTTGGCATCCGTTTATTTTATCTGCATGCCGCTTCAAATAATAACCTTATTTGCAGGGGTTTCCGTTTTGAAGGCTGTTATGTTCATTTTAGCGCCAATTATGATTATAACGCTGTTCTTCGGTGAGAAAAAGATTACATTTAACAGCGTACACCTTTTTTTGGCGCTTTATTTAACCTACACCCTTGCAAGCTTATATTTGGCAAGGGATACCGCAACTTTTGATTACCTAAGGGCGATGTTTGAAAATTCCATAGTTATTTTTCTTGTAAGCATAAGGATATATAATCAGCGTGAGAAAAAAATTATTGAATATTCATGGATTGTTGTGGGTGTTATATGCATTCTTATTGGATTTTTCAGTACTGTCGAAATGAGCGACGAAGAAAGAATCGCCATTATCTTTTTTGGAAGCTATGAAGACCCTAATCAATTTTGCGCGTATCTAATTTTGCCGATTTTGTATGCAATGAAAAAGATAACATCTAAAACAGCTTTGAAACCGCTATATGTTGCTTATATATTAACAATGATTTATATTGCTTTTAAGACAGGTTCAAGAGGCGGTTTAGTTGCAATTATTGTTCCCATGGCGGTGTTAGCTATATTGTTATCAAAAGGCTTTGCAAACAAAGTTAGAATGATTGTTTCAGCCCTCTTGGTGGCTGTATTTGCAATTTATGTTTTGTTTCCAATGTTGCCTGAAAGTGTGCAAGGGCGGTTTAATATTGAAAGAATACAAGAAGATAGAGGAAGCGGCAGAGTTGGGTTGTGGGAAACAACATACCAATCGATTATTTCCGATTCAAAGAGCATGATTTTTGGCAAAGGTATAAACTCTACGGAAGAAATACTTTTGGGCGCCGGATTTTCCAATACAGTTGCGCATAATCATTGGTTGCAAATTTGGTCAGACCAAGGGATTATTGCTGTGTTTTTATACTTATTTATTTTAATGGCGGGTATTTTTAGAACATATAAAAAAAATGTAGTGGTTATGGCAGCGATTTGGGGTATGATTGCCCTTTCCATGTCACTGTCGCTCAATACATTTAAACCATTTTTAAATGTAATATTAATGAGCGCCATGAATTTTGAGGGGGAGCTTACATATGACAGTTAGCGTTGTTGTTCCTGTATATGATACCGAAAAATATTTAAAAAGGTGCTTAGACAGCATTGTTAACCAAACATTTAAAGAAATTGAGCTTATTATTATAAATGATGGTTCTCCTGACAACAGTCGAAAAATAATATTAGAATATGTGGAAAATAGCCCTGATATTGTTTTTATAGACATCGAAAACAAAGGGGTTTCAAATGCACGAAATTTAGGGCTCGAAAGAGCAACCGGCGAATATATTATTTTTGTTGATAGTGACGATTATTTAGACATAACGGCAATTGAGAAACTTTACAATGCCATTACATATTACAATGCCGACTTGGCAGTTTGTAATTTTGCAAAGGTATACGATGACCATATAGAAGAAAAATATCTTCAAATGCCAAATAAAAAGGTAATCAATTACAAGGAAGATGGAGATGAATTTATAAAACAAACACTAAGTTTCCGATGCTCTCTTGCCATTTGCGTTTTTAATAAATTGTTCCCCACCAAGCTTTTAAGAAACTCGGGCTTGATTTTTGAAGAGCGATGCGACATTTACGCTGAGGATGCTTTTTTTTACAGCAAGCTTTCTTCGTTTATCAAGCGGGTGTGCATCGTAGATGAGCCGCTTTATCTGTATTATCAGCGTGATGATTCTGCAACAAACGCCTATAAACCGGACTTTGTGCATCGCGTAATTGGGTTTTTAGATGGGTTGGAAGCATATTATGACGGCAAGCATACCGGCTCGTTAAATGAAAGGGCTTTTATATTTTTACCTGAGGTATTAGCAAATGAATCCCTTTTGGAGGACGACTATAAGAAATTTAAAGAAGACATATCAAACAAAGCGCTTAGAAAATGGATAAGCAATGTAAGTTTAAAAAAATACAGTTTTAAAAACAAATTGTTGTATTTCCTTTACAAGACAAAACAATACCGATTATTATACATTGTTTTCAATAAGTTTAAAAAAAGGAGAAAAAAGAATGATAAAGCAACTTCTTAATAGAAAAAGGTTTATTATTGCTTTTACTGTTTTATTTGTTTGCGTTTCCGCGGGTGTAAATTTTTTAGCCAAATACAACAGGCAAACAATGATACTAACATTAAGCTATGAAGGGACAAATAGGGGATTGAACCCTGATGGAACTCGTTTTGTTATTTCCGAAATCAAATCAGAATCCATTTTAGACGATGCGCTAAAACATGCAAATTTAAATAACTATACGGTGAGCGACATAAAGGATAGAATTGATATTTATCCTATTATTTCATCTGCATCACTTCAAAATGTTAGGATAAAAGTTGCAGAAGGGGCTGATTATGCGCATATTCCAAACGAATTTAGAATATCGTATAGCCAAAAAAACAAGTTTGAAAAAAATCATACAGTAAACCTTTTAGAGGCGTTGGCAAAAGCATATAAAGACAACTTTATAAATAAATATGTTGCATCTAATGATTGCCTTTTGCCAGAAAGCTATAACAACAGCGATTATGAATTTGTAGAAATAGCGGATTTATATGCAGGCAAAATCAATTCTATGATTGCTTATTTGCAAAAAAATAATTCCGAGGCCGGCGCTTTCCGAGCCCAATCAAATAGCCGCACCTTTGGGGATGTTATCATGCCGCTTCAGAATTTGCGCAATGTAGATGTTGAAAAATACAAATCATTTATTATTAAATCCGGGCTTGCTAAAGATAAGGATGCCTATACAAACAAATTAAGATACACCGTTGATATTCAAAGCTACGACTATGAGAAGGCATATAACAGCGCGAAGTTTACAGAAAATGCAATAACGAAATACGACCCTAACATCACAGGCATTATGTTTATCCCATCGCTCGATAACATAGATGGGTTTTATATGAACAGAACAAAAACAGGTATAGATTATTTAGCAACCGATGCGTATAAAAGAGGCACAACGGCAGGCAGTATAAAAGCAAGTTTAGATTATAAAAAATATCTGATTGGCGAATTTGAAAGCAAAGACAATTCGGTTGAAGAACACCAAAGGCTTTCTGAAATTGCGCATGAAATGCTTAGTACCATTGATTCTAAGATGTACGAAATATCCGGGTTAGCCATTGAAACAGATGAGGAATACCTGCAAACCAAAACAGGTAACTATATTCAATTTCAGCTGCCTTCCAATAGGTTTATAGGGTATTTTAGCATTCGCAAAATAATATCCTCGGGAATGACCGGCTTGATTCTTTCCTTTTTGTATGTTATAGCAATTGCATACATTCGCAGTGAAGTTCAACCGTCAACCAGAAGAAGGCGTGCAATTTCTAAAAGTAAAACAAGTATGGAGGTAGCTGGGAAATGAAAATTACCTTTTTTGATGTTTTAGGCTATTTGTTAAAGTGGAAATACTTAATTATTGCAATTACTGTTGTTGTTCTTGTTTTTAGTTATTTATATATTGAACACAGGCAGCATTACAGCGCCGAGGTTATTATAAAATATACCGATTCTACTGCCGCAGAGGGTAAAACGCCAAACGGCGCTAAACTTGATGTGTATGAAATTATATCGCCCGACATTGTTTTGAAGGCGCTTGATAAAATGAAAGCGAAATTGCCGGTAGAATCCGTTCGCTCATCCATCTCTATCACTCCTATTATTCCTTTATCAGAGATAGAGCTTCAAAAAGCTAAAACTAAATTAGGTGAGGAATACGCTTACCATCCAATAATATATAGTGTGAGGTATACGCTTAGTAAATCTGTAAATAAATATGGCGACTATTGCAGGGATATATTAGACAATATTATAGACGAATATATGATATATTTTAGTGAAACATATTTAAACCAAACAAGGATATCCGAACTTGAAACAGGTACAGACATTGCTAAAAACGACTATATAGAAATTGCGGAAATTATGGATGATAATTTAAAAGATATTATAGCCTTTTTGGATAGCAGGCAATCAAACACGCCAAACTTCCGCTCGCCAACCACGGGGCTTAGTTTTTCTGATGTTTTGTTTAGATATAATACGATAAGAACTATGGATATGCCCACCGTGTTTAGCGACATTTTAAATGGAAGGGCAACACTAAATAAAGAGGTTCTTATTAAAAAATACACCGGCAGAAAGGATAATAATATATTATCCGCAAATAAAAATCATGAACAATCAAACTTATCTTTTGGTCTTATGGAGCAGTATGTAGAGGGTAATAAGAATGTTCCGAACTCATACAACACCAGCAGGAACTCCGGAAACGACGATAAAATTGCAACTATTGACGATGTTGTTGCCGGAAGATATTACAACCGGGAAAAAGCAACATACGACATTTTGGTGGAGCATTATACAAATGATGGCGTTGCTGCTATAATGGATAATATAGATGCAAACTATTGCAACAACATTATAAATATATTCTCCACAGAGCCAAGCGAAGATGTTAATGCGGAAAAGCTTGGGAGGAAGGTTGAATCGAACTTAGAAAAGGTTTCTTTGAAATTGAATGAGCAGTACCCCATCCTCGATTCAACCATTAATGATTTTAACAGGTATATGGCTGCCCAAAATATTGCTTGTTTAACAGGCGTTAATGTTTTTGCAACAATTCCAACTAAGTTATATATGCTCATTTCACTTATAATAGCTTTTGCCCTTGGAGCCATTTTGGCAATAGCAATTGAAATTTTGGCAGGGCTTAAAAAAAGGCTATGAAAGGTGATTTAGATTGAATATACTTTTAGAAGGATGGTTTGACCGTAACTTCGGTGATGATATTATGATGAGAATTGTGATGAATGATTTAAGCCATCATAATTTCTTTGCAGACCAAAAAAGAGAAGAGCTGCTTATTCCCTTTATGGGCGAAAAAAATTTTTACAAGCTAAAGGACGACACCAAAATAGACAGAACATTGGTGGTGATAGGCTCGGGGTTTATGGCAAAAGGCAAAATAGATACAATACTCCTGTTTGTTTCGTTGCTTTTTAGCCTGGTTGATAAAAGCAAAGCGCGCAAAGCGCATAAGGCAACGATTGGTTGCAACATAGGGCCGTATTATAATAAAATTGCAAAGCAATTAATAAAATGGAGATTAAATCAAAGCAAATTAATTACCGTGCGGGATAAAACATCGTTTGACTTTTTAAAGAAAAACTGTAAAAATATAAAATCCTACTATTATCCGGATATTGCATTTTCTTTGCCTAACAAATGGATACCGGATGTAAAAAGCGAAGGCTGCCTCGGGGTGTCCGCATATAGGCGATTGGATGCAAATAACAACGCTTATTACCGCAAGACGGCTGAAATCTGCGACCATTATATTAATGCCACGGGCAAGAAGGTTTTGCTGTTTGCTTTTGATGTGGAAAATGAAAACGATATTATTTCCGCTTTTACCATTCGCGAATTATGTGAGTTTAAAGAGAATATTGAGATAATTTTACATACTGACAATGGTGAAAATATTATTAAAAACCTTAAAAGATGTGACAAGATAATATCAGTCAGATTTCATATGGCGGTTATGGCAATACGGCTTGGTATTCCGCTTGTACCTATTATTTATTCTAAAAAAACGGATAATATGCTTGATGATTTAGGTTATGACCGGCTTAGATTTTACATAGACAGCTTTAATGTGGAAGAAGTAATAAGCGCTATTAATGATGCCACGGTATTCCCCCTTGATAATCAAATATGTGAAGATTCAAAAAAACATTCATCCACATTTGAAAGGGAGATGTTATTATGAAATTATCAATTATAGTGCCTGTTTATAATGGCGAAAAGACAATAGAAAGGTGCATTGATAGCATCGCAAGGCAAAGCTTCAAAGAGTTTGAACTAATCATTATAAATGACGGTTCTACTGACAGCACGCACAGTATTCTTGAGGATTTCTGCAAAAGGGACGAAAGAATCAAAGTTGTAAAAACGGAAAATTTCGGTCAAGGCAGCGCAAGAAACACGGGAATAAAAATGGCAACGGGCGCTTATGTCGGTTTTGTTGACAGCGATGATGAAATACATTGCCAAATGTATGAGATTATGCTTGAAAAGATAGGTGACGCTGATGTATGTCAGTGCAATATTATAAACGCCTACCCTAACGGAGCGCGAAAGGTGCAATTATCGAATTATCAGGGAACTGTCGAGGTCTTGGACCGCCGACGGTATTTTGATGATTATTTATTTAGAACAATACACAGCATTGAAAGTTGCAATAAGCTAATCAAAAAAGATTTTTTAATCGAAAATGGTATCTGGTTCGGTGATAACAAAGAGGTCTACTCGGAAGACTTACTTTTAAACATAAACATTGCCAAAAACCTCAAAAAAATAGTTTTTGTGAAAGAGCCGCTTTATTGCTATTATCAAAATACAAACAGCCATTCAAAAAAACATACCATAGAAAAGGTTCGGAAATTGTGTGTTCTTTTTGAGAAGGTATATGAAGAACAATATAAATATGAGATATCAAAGATAGCAGTTTTAAATATTATGCTTAACTTATCTTGCTTGGAGCATGATTATAGCGAAATTACGAAAAGAAAAGATGTTAGAAAATACATTTGGAATTCATTTTTGTCTATGAAAAAGCTAAAGCATAAAATAATTATGCTAATGCTTTTGATTGCGCCAAAGCTTGTAATCACCACTTATTACAGGCAGTGGCGATAAGCAAAATGGTTTTTTAAAAAACAAGGAATTATTAAAAAGGTTGGGACCCAAACCGCTTATATTGTTATTTTTCAATCCTAATAATAATTTTACTTAGGCTAAATAAGGAGACTTGTAAATGAAATTTCTTAAAAAGGTAATGCTTGTTTTTAGCGCCGTATTGTTATTGGCAATCGCCATAAGCGCCTATATTATAGCGGAAAATTATTCTGTTACATCGGCGCATTATGACATTTACTCAAATAAAAACAAGCGAGATTTTAATGACTTTAAAATAGCTGTTATTACTGATTTTCATAATAGCACTAATTATAATATGATTAAAAAAAACATCCAAAAAGAAAAGCCCAATATTATTGTGATAGTTGGCGATACAATTAATATGCATGATGAAAGTTTTGAAAATGCCAAAAGTCTAATAAAAGGTATAAATCACCTTGCGCCAACATATTTAACATCCGGAAACCATGAAATTGTATCGATAAAAACCAAAGAGTTTTTAGAGTTTGCAGAACAAAACAATGTGAGCGTTATAAATGACAAAATCGAAAAAATATTTTACAAAAATAGCTATTTTAACTTGATTGGTTACGGCGATATTGTGTATGACGACCCTAATATGCGGTTTAATGTTTTGGAGGACGATTTAAAAAAATTGCATGACAAAGTTGAAGATAAGGAAGCGTTTAATGTATTATTGTTCCACCGCGGAAACTTCGGAGATGTAGTTGCCAAATATCCATTTGATTTGATAATATCAGGGCATATCCATGGCGGTCAAATAAATTTGCCTTATGTAAAAGATTATATTTTAAAAAATCGATTTGACAGCATCAAATTTTGCAAAGGCTTTTATCGCATAGGAGATTCACAGTTGGTAATTAGCGGAGGGCTTGAACGCAACCTCCAAAAACCAAGAGTTTTCAACCCGCCAGAAATTGTATATGTCCGGCTGAAAAGCTTAAAATAAAGGGGGCTTTGATTATAAAAATTAAAAAGTACATAGGAATAATTGCTTATCATTTATTGGCAAGACATCTGCCTCACTCTTATGCCAAAGTATCTCTTTTTTCCAGACGGATAAGAGCTTTTTGCGGGAAACTAATCCTTAGCAAATGCGGAAAGAACGTCAATATTGACAGGGGCGCAATATTTTCTTCAAGGGTTGAAATAGGCGATAATTCGGGAATCGGCATCAATTGCAGGATTGATGGAAAGGTAACTATCGGCAATAATGTAATGATGGCTCCCGAGTGTATAATACATACCATAAATCACAATTTTCAAAGAACAGACATTCCCATGAATATGCAAGGTAATAGTGATGAAAAACCTGTGGTTATCGGCGATGATGTGTGGATTGGAAGCAGGGTTATCATACTTCCAAATGTAAAGATTGGCAGCGGCGCCATATTGGCAGCAGGTGCAATTGTCACAAAGGATGTTCCGGAATATGCAATAGTGGGGGGCAATCCTGCGAAAATTATAAAATATAGAGATTGAGTCTGCAAAGTTTTTTCACAGACAATATGCTGAATGCAACTGAACATCGCTACGCGCATTTTTGCTTTTCGGGCACGGCACAAACAAGAGCAACGGCGGAGGAGGAAATAAATATATATAAAATCCGTCCCGAAAGCTATGAAATGGAATGAAGCGTTAACATGCAAAATTTGACATTTAGCCTATCCCGTTCAAGGTGTTTTATGATTAATATTAACGGCATGCAAAAACAACAGGAAGCATATGAAATTTTGAGTTGGGGTAACAAAAATCGCCCACAGTACAAACTGTGAGCGATATAAACGGACAATGTCCGTGGTACCGGTGGTCGGACTTGAACCGACATGGGGTTGCCCCCGACGGATTTTGAATCCGTTGCGTCTGCCAATTTCACCACACCGGCAAAAAAGTGTACTAATTGATTATAATACATTAATCAAAAAAAAGCAACACCTTTTTCTTGTTTTTTTCGCATACGAATTTAACTTTAAATAACGGCATGTTTTTTTGTGCAGCAGCATTGGCAACCGCCTTAGCGGTATTTCTTAGATGTCACGGGCGTTTCGTCAAAAGCGCTCGGGGATACCCCTCGGATTCAGACACCGTTTCTATTTGAAAGCCCACCTTTTTATAAAAAGAAATAAGTTCGGGTATATTTATTGCGGTATGCAAGAATAGCTTTTGTATTCCCAAAGACTTTAATTCAATATCAACCGCTTGCATTAGTTTTTTGCCAACACCTATGTTTCGATACTCTAAAAGTACGCCGAACCGACTTAAATATGCGGTTTTATTGTCGGAATTTATCTCGATTCGCAGGCTGCCTATTACCTTTTTGTCAAGCAATGCGCAATAAACTTTTTTGTTTTTGATGTCTGCCGCAACATCTTCATATGTTTCGTTTAACGCCTCGACTGTCTTGATTTCTGCGGCGTGGACATACCATAAAAAAGCCTCTTTTATAACCTTTGCAATTTGTTTCGCATCTTCTGTGGTTGCAAGCCTTATTTGCACTTCCTTCATTTAGGTTCACCGCACATTAAGGTTGCCAAAACAGCTTTTTGAACATGCAAACGGTTTTCCGCTTGGTCAAATACTGCCGAAAAAGGCGAATCTATAATATCAGCCGTCATTTCAAATCCTCTATACGCAGGGAGGCAGTGCAAGAATATGGCGTCAGGCTGTGCATATGAAAAAAGTTTTTTATTCACCTGATACGGCATAAAAGTTTTTATTCTTTCTTCTTTTTCGCTTTCTTGACCCATGCTTACCCATGTGTCGGTGTATATCGCATCTGCGCCGAATACAGCTTTTTGAGGGTCGTTTGTAACCTCAATTTTGCCGCCTGTTTCGGAAGCATCATGCTTTGCCTGCTCTATTATGCTTTCGTTGCACTCGTATCCTTTTGGATTTGCGACCGAAAAGACCATACCTGCTTTGGCGCATCCTTCGGCAAGGGAATGAGCAACATTGTTTCCATCCCCCACATACGCAAGCTTTTTGCCTTTTAGCGCGCCGATATGTTCATAAATTGTCAGCAAGTCGGCAAGCGCTTGGCAGGGGTGATGCTCGTCCGTCAAGCCGTTTATAACAGGTATGTTGCCGAAGACTGCCAAATCTTCAACATCGCTTTGCTTGTATGTGCGTATCATGATGCCGTCTAAGTAGCGTGACAGCACATTTGCCGTGTCATACACCGATTCCCCCCTGCCAAGCTGGATGTCTGACGCGCTTAAAAACATGGGATATCCGCCAAGCTGATACATCCCCGTTTCAAAAGACACCCGTGTTCTGGTTGATGATTTATTAAATATCATGCCTAATGTTTTCCCGGCAAGCAATGGGTGCGGCGTTTTTTCTTTGTTTTGCTTTTTTAATTTTTGCGAAAAGTCCAAAAGATATAAAAATTCGTCTGCCGTTAAATCTGAAATTTTAAGTAAATGTTTCAATTAAAGCACCTCCGCCAATGCGTTTATAAAGCCGTCAATATCCGATTTTGTTATGATTAGCGGCGGTAAAATTCTAAGCGTATTATCCACAGCGCCGCATAAATATTTTTTTTCAAACATTTTTTTCATAATTGGTGCGGCGGGCGAATAAAGCTCAACGCCAATCATCAGCCCTTTTCCGCGAACCTCTTTAATTTTGTCGACGCAAACCGTTTTTAACCTATCAACAAAATAACAACCCATTTCAAAACTGTTTTCTACAAGCGATGCACATTCAATTTCTTCAATCACCGCAAGGGCGGCGGCGCAAGCAAGCGGATTTCCGCCAAAGGTGCTACCGTGGTCACCCGGTGCAAACACGCTGCAAAAATCCTTGGCGCATATTGCCCCAACAGGCATACCGCCCCCCAAAGCTTTTGCAAGGGTAAAAATATCCGGTGTAATGTCAAAATGCTGATATCCAAACATTTTGCCCGTCCTGCCCATTCCGGTTTGCACTTCGTCAAAAATCAAAAGGATTCCATTTTTGTCGCAAAGCTCCCGCACCGCCGACATATATTCATCCGACAGCGGAAAAACCCCTTTTTCGCCTTGTATTACCTCAAGCATAACCGCACAGGTTTTTTCGTTTATTTGCTTGCCCAACTCATCTATGTCGTTTGGTGCAACATATTTAAATTTCGTCATCAGCGGCTTGTATGGGGTATGAAATTTTTGCTGACCGGTTGCCGCAAGGGTTGCCAAAGTGCGCCCATGAAACGAGCCGTTTAAAGTGATAACTTCATTTTTAAACCCCTCGCCCTTATTATAAAAATAAAGGCGTGCAAGCTTTATAGCAGCTTCATTAGCCTCGGCGCCGCTGTTTGAAAAAAACACCTTATCCGCACATGAAAGTTCAACCAGTTTTTGTGCAAGCAACGCCTGTTTTTCGATATAATACAGGTTCGAGGTGTGAATTAGCTTATCTATTTGCGCGTGCATTGCATTTTTGATGGTTTTATTACAATGCCCCAACGCATTTACCGCTATTCCTCCCATAAAATCAGCATACCTAACGCCATCGTTTGTGAATAAATAAATGCCTTCTCCCCGCTCAAAAGACACCGGCATTCTTTTGCCAAATGTGTTCATATGGTATTTTTCGTCAAGAGCAATAACCTTTTCAAGATTCATAAATACACCACTTTTCATTAAACTTAAAATCATTATACACCCATTTGCATAAATATGCAATACTCATTTAATATTTAATTGACACAAAGCATATTTAATGTTAAAATCAATTGCAAAGGACGGTATTTTAATGTTTGATTCATTTCACCCGGCATCGGTTTTTTTGTTTATAACTTTAGCCACAACTTCGGCTCTTTTATTCGCCCATCCGGCATTTTTAATTGTAACTTTGGTTGCGGCAATGTGTTGCGCTTTTTTGTGCAAAGGCTTTAGCGGGGTTAAGTTTGGGCTTGGCATTGCGTTGCCGGCTGTGTTGGTTTTCGCGGTTGTTAATCCGCTTATAAACCATAGGGGCAGCACAATTTTGTTTTACATAAAATATAACGCGGTCACCCTTGAGTCTATTATGGCAGGGCTATGTTCAGGCGTGCTGTTTGCGTCCGTTATGCTGTGGTTTGCGGGCTTTTCCAAAGAGCTTACATCGGAGCGGCTGCTGTTTTTGTTTGATAAAATCTCGCCCTCTGTTGCACTTGTGATTTCTATGTCTATACGGCTTGTGCCTCGGCTGAAAACTCAAATAATTGATATTTCCAACGCACAAAAGACAATAGGCAGGGACATTTCGTCGGGAAAACTTGTTCGGCGCAGTAAAAACGGGCTTAAAATATTATCTGCCCTCATTTCGTGGGCTCTCGAAAATTCAATAGAAACTGCCGACTCGATGAATGCGCGGGGATACGGAAAAAGGGGCAGAAGTTCTTTCCATCTCTTTAGCTTTAAAAAGAGGGATTTTTCTTTTATTGCCGTTTTAATTTTATCTTTTGCCGCATTATTGGTTTTTTACGCGAAGGGGTTTGCTTATTTTGAATTTTTTCCAACCATACAAATGACGGCTGTTTTAAATGTCTTGCCGGCGGTTATAATATATGCGTTTTTTTGTTTTGCACCACTAATTTTTAATGCGGCGGAGTTGATATATTGGAAACTTTCGAAATAAATAATTTTTCGTTTTCATACCCGATGTCTAAAAAACGGTCATTAAAAAATATAAATTTAAATATAAAGAATGGCGAATTTATTTTAATATGCGGTCAATCGGGGAGCGGCAAAACAACGCTGCTAAAAAATATGAAAAACGAGCTTGCGCCCCATGGTAAAAAAGAGGGCGAAATACTGTATAATAAGAAAAAGCTAAGCGACGCTAATTCGTTTGAAATTGGCTTTGTTATGCAAAACCCGGAAAATCAAATTGTGACGGACACGGTATGGCACGAACTTGCGTTCGGGCTTGAAAATATGGGGCTTTCGTCAAATATAATACGGCGGCGTGTTGCGGAAATATCAAGTTTTTTGGGAATAGCCGACTGGTTTAGGCTAAGCACAAACACCCTTTCGGGCGGGCAAAAACAAAAACTGTGCCTTGCTTCCGTTATGGTTATGCAGCCGAAAGTTTTAATTTTGGACGAGCCCCTTTCGCAGCTTGACCCTATTGCGGCAACGGAATTTATCGAAACGCTCAAAAAAATTAACAATGAATTGGGAATGACGATAATAATCAGCGAACATCGGTTGGAAGACCTATTTGCCGTTGCCGATAAAGTGGTTGTGATGGACAACGGCAGCATTATTTTAAATGAACGCCCGCGTGATGTATCCCTTTGCCATCCCATTGCGGCGGGGTTTCCTGCGGCGATGAGAATATACACCGAACTGGGCTTTTTAGGGCAAAGTCCCATAACCGTTAAAGAAGGCAGGCGTTTTATTGACGCTAATTTTGATACGCTTCCAAACATAGAAAAAGAAACAAAGGTTTTTAATGACATTTCGGTAAAAATGAAAAATGTGTGGTTTAAATACGGCAGGGAGTTGCCGGATGTGCTAAAAGGAGTTAACCTTACCGCCCATCATGGAGAAATTTTGTGCATTGTAGGCGCAAACGCAACGGGAAAATCCACCGCATTGTCGGTTTTGTCGGGGGTTTACAAGCCGCACAAAGGGCAGATTGAATTGTTGGGCAAAAGACTGAGGCTTTACAACCCGAACGAACTTTACGGCGGGGTGATATCGCTGTTGCCCCAATCACCCCAAACACTTTTTGTGCATGATTCCGTTGAGGCGGAGTTATATGAAATGTCAAATGACATTTCCCAAGCTGTTTCGCTTTTGGAAATAGAGCCGCTGCTTAAATCAAACCCTTTTGATATAAGCTGCGGGGAGCAGCAAAAGGTTGCTTTTGCAAAAATTCTTTTAAAAAACCCGCAAATAATTTTGCTTGACGAGCCGACCAAAGGGCTTGACTCTGTTTTTAAAGCACAGCTTGCCAAGATATTAAACACCCTATCTAATCAGGGCAAAACTATAATTATTGCAACGCATGATTTGGAATTTGCCGCAAGCTATGCGCATCGTTGCGCTATGTTTTTTGATGGTGTTGTTATTTCACATGACAGGACAAGCCTTTTTCTTAGCGAAAACAATTATTATACTACCGCCGCAAACAGAATTGTAAGGCATAAAAACCCTTATGCAATAACCGTGGAGGATGTGATTTCCCTTTGCAAAAAAAGCTGATTTTTGCACTTATTTTAATTTTTATACCGATTTTGCTTGTTTTTGGTGTGCTTTATAAAATAAACTTTGGCATAGTAAGCACAGTTGTAATAATGCTTTCAATGCTGCCCTTTTTTATGCAGTTTGAAAACAAAAAACCAAAAGCGCGCGATATAGTGCCGATTGCGGTTATGGCGGCGGTTGCGGTTGCAAGCCGTCTTGCATTTGCGTTTATACCGCAATTTAAGCCCATTATAGCGGTGGTTATCGTCACTGCGGTAGTTTTCGGCGCGGAATCGGGTTTTTTATGCGGCACCGTTTCAATGCTTGTTTCAAATTTCTTTTTCGGGCATGGTCCATACACGCCTTGGCAGATGTTTTTTTGCGGCATTATAGGTTTTATGGCAGGTTTTTTGGCAAGCAAAGGGCTTTTAAAAAACCGTATTTTGCTTAGCCTTTTTGGCTTTGCCGCTGGTTTTGTATTTGGCGCGGCAGTGGATATTTTCACGGTAATTGCATACACCCCTCAAATAAGTGTTGCAACCGTTTTGGGTATATATATTGCCGGCTTTTGGTTTAATGTGGTGTTGGCTGCAGCAACAGCGTTTTTCTTGTATGTTGCAGGCATTCCGATAATAAAAAAACTAAAAAGAGTGCAACTAAAATACGGAATAAACGAAAAATAAAGCTGTTGGAAATTAAACCCCAACAGCTTTATTCAAGTGTGTAAGCTTGTAAGACAAGGTATTGTTAGCTAACCTTAAATTTCATCAACTCGTCGTATAAATCCTGAGCATCATCGCTATGTATTGTCAACACAATCGGTTTTGACAGGTCAAGGGAGAAAATCCCCATAATTGATTTTGCATCAACAACATATCTGCCTGATGTTAAATCAACATCATGCTCATATTTGCCTACAATATTGACGAAGTTTTTAACATCATTTATGGAATTTAGCATAATGTTAAAAGATTTCATTGTAAAACCCCCTAAATTAATTATAGTCTTTACCACTTATATAGTATCCGATTTTTACGCCGATGTCAATTTTTATATTGCGGTTTTTTAAAAAATTTGCTATAATCGTTGTTAGTAACAAAAACGGAGTGCATTTTTTATGAAAACTGTTAAGTTCTATACATTAGGCTGTAAAGTCAATTTATACGAGACGGAGGCAATTAAAAACCTGTTCAAAAATGAAGGTTTTTTGCCGACTGATTCAGAGGTGGCGGATATCTATGTTATAAACACCTGCACAGTAACGGCAGCGGGTGATAAAAAATCGCGCCAAATAATTCATCGTGCAAAAAGAAATAACCCTGACGGTATTGTTGCCGTTATTGGCTGTTATGCCCAAGTTTCGGCAGATGAAATACAAAAGATATCGGATGTTGATATAATAGTCGGCACGGCGGAAAAATCAAAGGTTGTGGATTTCGTAAAACAATTTTGCGGAGAAAAAATCAACGCTTTGCATGAGTTGGATGATGTCCGATTTGAGGAGATGTCGTCAGGAATGCAACAGCGCACCCGTGCAATGCTTAAAATTCAAGATGGGTGCGAAAATTTTTGCAGCTATTGCATAATTCCGTATGCAAGAGGTCGGCTGCGCTCAAGAAGCATAAAATCATCCGTTCTTGAAGCCGAATCACTTGCGGCAAAAGGCTTTACTGAGGTTGTGCTGGTTGGAATTCATCTCTCGTCATACGGCAAAAGAAATAATTTGTCGCTTATTGATGTGATAAAGGAAATATGCAATGTAGAAGGCATTATAAGGGTGCGCATCGGCTCGCTTGAGCCAAAAATAATAACTAAGTCTTTTGTGCGTGAGCTTTCCGCTTTGAAAAAGGTGTGCCCGTCATTTCACATTTCGATGCAAAGCGGCTGTGACGAAACGCTAAAACGAATGAACAGAAAATATACCGTCGCGGAATATTTAAACGCGCTTGCGCTTTTGCGCGAATATTTCCCCAACTGTGCAGTTTCAACCGATGTTATGGTTGGGTTCCCGGGCGAGAGCGATATTGAGTTTGAAAAAACAATTGAAACAATAAACAAGGCGCAATTTTCACAAATGCATGTATTTGCATATTCAAGGCGTAAGGGAACGCCGGCGGATACAATGAAAAATCAAATAGACGATGCAACAAAAGCAAAGCGCTCAAAAGAACTTATCGCCCTTGGTGAAAGTTTAAGAAAAAATTACCTTGAAAAATTCATCGGTAAAAGGCTTACCGTTTTATTTGAAACAACAACGCAAGGTTTTACCGATAATTATATTCGTGTGGTCACAAAGGAAAAGGCTCCTATCGGCAGCTACCAAGATGTTATTATAGAAACATGCAATAACAACACCTGCATCGGTAAAATAGCAGAAGAAAAAAACCGGTAAATTATTTTGTTTTATCGGCTTTTTTTATTTTTTGGGATTTATGCGCTTTTATAAGAACAGATGCAACGACTATTGCATAAGCCGCCACCGCGCCAAAAATAACTATCAAAAAAAGTTTAACATACCGCAACGAAACGAACCATAAAATGCTGCCGAACAAAAACTTGATTTTGCTTGCCGCAACATCGCCCTCCGCCAAAAGCTGCGCTTCGCCGACAGGGTAACCATTGTATGTATAAACAACGCTTCCGACAGCATCGCCTTCTTTTAGCGGCGCAACAATAGATTCGGGCACATTTTTAATTTGCTCAACATTTGAAACATCGTCATCGTTTTTCACATAGCATTGCACCGTTTTTTCGGCAAGAAGAAGGGTTCGCCCCTCGCCCTTCGCATTTTTTACTTTTATTTCCGATACAATATCATTTTGCCGCAAAACTGTTTTTAAAACAAAATTGTTAAAACCATATTCAAAGATGTTTTTTGCGTCAATGAAGGAATAATTCACGCTTTCATCTTGCACCGAGCCAAGCACAACGCATATAAAGCGGGAGTTGCCTTTTACAGCGGTGCAAGCGACGCCGCTGCCGCCAAAGGTAGATGCCGACGCTTTCCCGCCTTTTGCGTAATTGTATAAATATCGCAGGCTGTAATAACCATTTGAAAGGCTGTTGCTTGTCCAAAAAGTTCGTTCTTTGCTTTTGCTGGTGGCAGGGATGGTGGTATATGCCTTGTCCACAATGTCCCTTAAAAACGGAATGGAATAAATCTTTTTATATATTAGAAGCATATCCCTTACGGTTGTATAGTTCATCTCGCTGTGTTCGCCCGTTGGGTTGGCAAAGTTAGTTCCAAAAAGGTTCAATTTTACCGCCTGCTCGTTCATTATATCGACAAAAGCCTCCGGCGTTTCGGCGCAATGCAAGGAAAGTGCAATTGCGGCATCGTTGTATGAGCCTATAATAATTGCTTTTAGTAAATCGCCTGCCGATATTCCCTCGCCCGGTTTTAAATTCATAGTTTGGTCAAACGGGCTTATGTAGTTTTTAATATCTTCCGAAATTATTACCGTATCTTCTTCATTGCAGCGTCCATAAGCGACAAGAGCCGTCATAAGCTTTGTTAAGTTGGCAGGATACATTTTTTTATCGGCGTTTTTTTCAAAAAGGATTTGGTCGCCGTTTAGCGTTGCAAGTATTGCGCTTTGCGCCTTAATTTCAGGCGTAGCATGCACAAGCATTTCGCTTGTGGCAACGGCAAAAAACAAATATGCAATTAAAACCCTAAACTTAATATTCATGCTACTGACCCTCCTTTGTGTATATTATAACAATAAATACGAATAAATACAATGGAGTTCTAAAAAATATACAATTCGTTGACAAACAAATTGCGCAAGAGTATAATTAAGGTATCTTTCTACATTTTTTGCTTAAAAACATTGGAGGCGCTTATGAAAAAAGCAATTGTTTTTTTATTGATTTTTATGATATGCGGCGCTGTCGGCTGCACCGAAAAAACTGCGGATATTAACGATGCAAAGCCTGTTATTGCAGTTACCATTGCCCCGCAAAAGGCTTTTGTGTCGGCAGTTTGCGGCGAGCTTGTTGAGGTTATAACGGTTGTGCCGCCCGGTTACAGCCCGGAAAATTATGAACCTACGCCATCACAGCAAAAGGCTCTTTCCAAGGCGATGTTATATTTTTCAATAGGCGTAAACGCGGAGCAGGCGATATTACCTGCCCTGGAGGGTATAAAGGTTGTTTCGTTACACAACAAGGTTGCGGAAGTTTTGCCTGACATCACATTTGAGGACGGCGGCAGAGACCCGCACATATGGCTTTCTTTAAAAAGGACGGCAATTATGACGGAGGTTATACAACATGAAATAAGCCTGATAGACGGCGCGAACAAAGGAATTTATCAAAAAAACGCAGAGCAATTTATAGAAGAATTGCGTGCCATGGATAAGAAACTGACCGACACGCTAAGCGGCGTTAAAAATAAAAGTTTTATTTCGTATCACCCCGCTTTTGGGTACTTTGCAGACGATTATTCGCTTAAAATGTATACCCTTGAAAAAGATGGCAAGGAAGCTACAATGAAGCATCTGCAACAAATGGTTGACTTTGCAAAACAGCAAAATATAAAGGTGATTTTTTATCAAAAGGAAATAGACAGCTCTCAATCAAAGGCATTCGCCCGGGAGATTGGCGGCAAAACTATTCAGCTTGAGCCGCTTTCGGAAAATTATATTGAAAACATGAGCAAAATGTCTGAAATTATGGCAGAGGTAATGCAATGAGCAAAAAAGCGATAGATATTAAAAATTTAAATGTGCGTTACGGGCAAAATACAGCGCTCTCAGATATCAACCTTACGGTAGAGGAAGGGGATTTTCTTGGTATAATCGGTCCGAACGGCGGGGGGAAATCTACCTTATTAAAGGCGATGTTGGGGCTTGTTAATATAAGCGGCGGCGAGATAACGGTGTATGGCAAGCCGCGCAACGCGCGAAAAGCGAAAATCGGATATGTTCCTCAATTTGCAATGATGGACAAGCATTTTCCCATAACTGTTTTTGAAGTTGTTTTAACTGGCAGGCTATGCGGCAAGCTCGCGCCTTTTTATGGGTATTCAAAGGCAGACCTTAAAATAGCGGACGATGTAATCGAAAGGATTGGCATATCACACCTTTCCAAGCGCAGAATTTCACAGCTTTCAGGGGGCGAATTTCAAAAAATGCTGATTGCAAGGGCGCTTGCGCAGCAACCAAAAGTTTTATTGCTTGATGAACCCACGGCAAGCGTTGACACATCATCTCGTCGGCAAATTTCCGCTCTTTTAGATGAAATAAGCAACACTATGACGATAATTTTTGTAACGCATGACCTTTTGGCTGTTTCCTCACATGTAAAATCACTGGCATGCCTTAACACGACATTGGTGTATCATGGAGAACCGCAGCTTACCGAGCAGGTTGTGGATAGCTTATACGACTGCCCGGTGGACTTAATAGCACATGGAGTGCCGCATAGGGTGTTAGGCGAGCATAAGGGGGGGCGTTAAATGCAGTTATTAAAAGCGATAACACAATATCAATTTTTACAGAATGCTTTTGCCGCTTGCATTATGGCAAGCGTTGTTTGCGGCATTATAGGGGTGATTACAACCGAAAAAAAGCTTATAATGCTTAGCGGCGGCATTGCGCATACCTCGTATGGCGGCATTGGTTTGGGATATTTGCTTGGTTTTGAACCGATACTTGGGGCGCTGTTGTTTTCCGTTTCGGCTGCAATCGGAATTGGTTATATAAACAGAAAAGGGTATCAGCGTTCTGAAATTTTAATAAGCCTGTTTTGGTCGGTGGGAATGGCGCTCGGCATATTATTTGTTGCGCTTGCGCCGGGCTATCCGCCCGAGCTTTCAACATATCTTTTTGGCAATATACTATCCGTCACAAAAATTGACCTTTACTTAATGGCGGCATTGTCTTTTGCGGTTGTTGCAATTGTTGCAATATTTTTCAACCATTGGAAAGCATATTTGTTTGATGCGGAGTTTGCCGAAATTCTTGGCATTAAAACATCGGTTTTGGAATATTTGATTTTAATTTTAATTGCACTTTCAATTGTTGTTTTGATTAAGGCGGTCGGTATTATTCTTGTTCTTGCGCTGCTTACAGCGCCTGCTGCCTTTTCTGCACTTTTAACGCATAGGTTTGCGTTGCGAATGTTGTATGCAATAATATTCGGCAGTATCTTTTGCGTATCAGGGCTTTTTATATCGTACTATGCCAACATTGCGTCCGGCGCTTCAATAGTGTTGCTGTCGTCTTTATGTTTTGCTGTTGCATATGCGATAAACCAAATTTCGCTTGGCAAATAAAAAATAAATCGGTATATATTATAAAATTTTGTCAACCATATTGTTGCGGGGTGATGTTGTGCTTGCAACAAAGTGTGATAAAGTGTTTATCGTCAATTCCGACGATACGGATATTATGCGCAGTTTGAGCTGCAAAGAGGCATATGTTATAACATATGGGCTTTGCAATAAAGCAACATTGACTGCATCGAGCATCGGGCAGCATCATATTGTGCTGTGCCTCCAGCGCGCTATCACAACGCTTGAGGGAAAAACCATTGAACCGCAGGAATTTACAATCAGCCTTTCAAGGGAATTTAACCCGGAAACAGTAATGCTAATAGCTGCCGTTTGTCTTACAAGCGGTGTGTCTGCAAGCGCTTTGTCCAAATTTATGTTCTAATTTACCAACTTTGTGAATAGTTATAAATTAAAACATATGATGGGGTGCTAAATAATCGGTGGTGCAAAATCTGCACCCTTGATTATCTGACAACCCCGTAAATGAAACGGGGAGTGACTTGCATTGCAAAGCTTGCAAATAAACAACAGCGTTGTGTTAGTCGGAAAAACAAGCAGTGAACTTAAATTAAGCCATAGGGTGCCGGGAAAAAACATTTATGCTTTTACCCTTAGCGTGCCCAGAATATCAGGTGTTTTGGATAAAATAATTATCACCGCACCGCAAGACATTGCTATTTGCGAGAACTACAAAATAAGTGACACCGTGAGTGTTACAGGTCAATTTCGTTCGTATAATAATAATTCCGGCGTTGGAAATAAGCTGGCATTATCGGTGTTTGCAAAAAAAATCGATTCGGTTAAAATGATGGCTGACGATGTTGAATACATAAACGAAATAATTTTATTCGGCTATATATGCAGGGAACCGATATATCGAACAACCCCTTTTGGGCGTGAAATAACCGACCTTTTAATTGCAGTAAATAGGGCATATAACAAATCGGATTACATACCATGCATAGCATGGGGAAAAAATGCAAAGTATGCAAAGATGTTAAGCATTGGGGACAAGGTTAACATAAAGGGCAGAATTCAAAGCCGCGAGTACCAAAAGAAAATAAACGATAGCGAATTTATAACCAAAACCGCGTTCGAAGTTTCAATATCAAACATTACATAAAAAGGCATTGTATTTTAAAAAAATTCCAGTATATAAATCTTTAGTTAGTCAAAACTATTATTGCAATAGTTAAATAACTAATTAAAGGAGATGTAATAATGCCGAATAACAGTAATCAAATGATCGTTCCCGAGGCAAGGGAAGCTATGAACAAATTTAAAATGGAATCCGCCGCTGAAGTTGGCGTAACCATCAAAGAAGGATATAATGGAGACTTAACATCAAGGCAAGCCGGTTCGGTTGGCGGTCAAATGGTTAATATAATATGTCCCGAACGAAATATGAAATTTAAGCGGGAGTATCGTTGGGTAAAAGGGCATGCGAGGGAGTTTACATATAAGGTTTACATAACAGCGTGAAAAACCGCAAAAATCATTGCACGGTTATAGATTATTAAAAATAATGTTAAAGTTGCGGACAAAAGCACCCATTTTCAATAAAGGGTGCTTTTGCGGCAAAACGCACTTTTTGCTTGTTTTGGGGTATAAAAACATGTATAAAGCGGCTAAAAGATGCACAAATTAATAAAAAAGTTAAAATACTATTGCTTTTTTGTTAAATGTGTTGTATATTAGTTATGGTAATATATATACAAAAATGCAAATGTTTCTTTATGTAATTGCAACAAAAATTATTGGGGGTAATTTTATGAACGGTATATCACTGGCATCGGCAATAAGTTATTTCATACAAATCGTTTTTATACTGCTTGGCTTATACTACTTTTTCATTTCATTGTTTAGCTTTATTCCCCGAAAAGAAGGCGATGTTGATGATACAAGGTTCAGAAAATATGCGCTTTTGGTAGCGGCGCATAATGAACGGCTTGTTATTGAAAATATGATTGAAAGCTTGAAAAAGCTTGATTACCCCAAAGAAAAATACGAAATATTTGTTATAGCTGATAATTGCACCGATGATACCGCGCGGATTGCTACTGCATCCGGAGCAACGGTGCTTGAGCGGTTTAACACAAACCAACGCGGCAAGGGCTACGCGCTTGAGTGGATGTTTGAAAAGCTTTATAAAATGGATAAACAGTTTGATTCGGTTGTAATTTTCGATGCCGACAATATTGTTGATAAAGATTTTTTAAAAAGTATAAATAAGCAGCATTTAAAGGGTTCAAAGGTTGTGCAAGGGTATATTGACAGCAAAAACCCCAATGATTCTTGGATAACATATTCATACGCCATATCCTTTTGGTCAATTAACAAACTGTTTCAACAGTCAAGAGCAAATTTGAATTTGGGTTGCCAGCTTTGCGGCACAGGCTTTTCGGTTGATATTGATGTTCTAAAAGAAATCGGCTGGGGGGCGACATGCTTAACCGAAGACATGGAATTTACCATGAAATTATCGCTAAACGATATTAAGGTGGGTTGGGCAAACGATGCAATCGTGTATGACGAAAAACCCCTTACATTATCGCAATCGTGGAAACAGCGCACTCGTTGGATGCAAGGTCATGCGGACGTTGCTTGCCGATTTGTAAATAAGCTTGTGAAGAAATCATTTAAAGAGCGAAAGCTTGCGCCGTTTGATTGCGCGCTTTATCTTTTACAGCCGCTTAGAATAATCACAATGGGCGCAATAACCATTATGGCATGGATACAAACGGCGTACCCGGACAGCAACCTGGTGCTTTGGGGGCTTATACCCCGCGGAGTGTGGAATGTGGTTGTGTTAGCACAGTTTGCATGGACTCCTTTGGTGTTAATGGTTGAAAAAAAGGCATCAAAAAGAACTGTTTGGGGTTACATTTCATATATAGTATATACATTAACATGGGTGCCGATTGCGGTTACCGGTATAATAAATAAAAATAAAAAAGAATGGTTCCACACCAAGCATACAAGAAAAATAAGCATAAACGAAATTCAATAATTTTGTTTAAAAGCACGCTAAATTTCTGATAGCATTAAAAGGAGATGGCGACTTGCAGCGCACTATATTACATGTTGATGTAAACAGCGCTTTTTTATCATGGGAGGCAGCAAGGCGTGTGGCAGCGGGAGAAAAGGATATTAGGCTTATTCCCTCTGCAATCGGAGGCAGCGGAAATAAGCGTGGCAGCGTGATTTTGGCAAAGTCTGTTCTTGCCAAAAGATTTGGCATAAAGACGGGCGAACCGGTTTTGATGGCGCTTAGAAAATGCCCCAAACTTTATCTTGCAAAACCAAATTTCAAGCTATACAGTCAATCTTCCAAAGCCTTTATGTCTGTGTGTCTTAAATATTCGGCAGCGGTGGAGCAGTATTCCATTGATGAATGTTTTATAGATGTAACCAATGCAAGCCGAATTTATCAAAGCCCCTTTTCTATGGCGGAGAAGATAAAAAAAGATATCAATGATTCATTGGGTATTACGGTGAACATAGGCATAGGTCCAAATAAACTGCTTGCAAAAATGGCAAGCGGGTTTGAAGGTCCTAACAAAATTCATACACTTTTTTTAGAAGAAATATCAGAAAAACTTTGGCCCCTGCCTGTAAGGGCCTTGTTTTCCGTTGGGCGTGCAACGGCGCAGCGGCTTGAAAAAGCTTTTATACGCACTATTGGCGAGTTGGCCCATACCCCGCTTTGTAGAGTTCAAAAGTTGACGGGAGAAAAATCCGGGTTGCAAATTCATAACTTTGCCAACGGAATTGATGATGAACCTGTTTTAACAAAGCCTAAAGATGCCAAAGGATACAGCATTTCCACAACATTGCAAAAGGATGTTGTTTCGGCAGAAACGGCATATGAGGTTTTACTGGTTTTGGCAGACTCTGTAACAATGCGCATGCGCGCAGATTCTGCAAAGGCGTTTTGCGTTTCCGTCACCATTCGCGATAATAATTTTGTTGACAAATCCCGGCAGCAAAAGCTGCCCGAGCCAACGGATATTACCGCGGAAGTATATAGCATTTCAAAACAGCTTTTTTCAAAGTTGTGGGATAAAAAAACAGCGCTGCGGTTGCTTGGCATTTCCCTTTTTGATATAACGAAGCAAGAGAGCGCGCAGCAATCATTTTTCAATGATGGGCAAAAGCAAAAGCTAAGAGAACTGGACAAAACAATAGATGATATAAGAAGTAAATTCGGCGCGGATGTAATTGCGAGGGGGTCGTTGTTGCAATCAAAAGAGGACGCTGAAGGTTAAAAATGTTGCTGTATTGGGAATTTAATACACATATAAAATGTGAGGGGAGAAAATAAAATGAATGAGCAAAAAATGTCCAAAACCATCACCTGGGTAGCTGTAATAATATCAATAGGTCTGATTATTTCCGCAACATCTGCATCATATTTATTTTTCAAAGGCAGAACGGCGGAGACAGGCGTAATTTCGGTAGTCGGTTCCGCCAAACAGGAAATAAAATCAGATTTTGCCGTGTGGCGCTGCCAATACTCTGCTCAAATGCACACTTTGCCCGAGGCGTTTGCAAAGTTAAAGGACGACCAAAAAACGGTTAAGGAATACCTGATTTCCAAAGATATTGATGAAAAGGATTTAAGCGTCTTGGCGGTTGAAACGCAAATCATATATGTGCGGGATAACCATGGGATGCCGACAAGTGAAATTGAAAGTTACAGGCTTTGGCAGGCAATCGAAATTAAAAGCAATGATGTTGACAAAATAGACGCAATATCAAAAGAGGCAACCGAACTTATTGACAAGGGAGTGCTTATGGTATCACAGCAGCCGCAGTTCTATTACACTAAAATTGCAGATTTAAAAATTGAAATGGTTGCGCTTGCAACAAAAGACGCAATGGAGAGGGCGCAAAAGATTGCGGAAAACTCCAACGCAAAAATTGCCGGCATGATAAATTCAAACATGGGGGTTTTTCAAATTAGGGCGCTTTATTCAGATGAAATATCCGATTATGGCATCAATGACACAACCTCAATACATAAAGAGATTATGTCTGTTATGAACTGCAGATTTAAAGCAAAATAATGTACGGACGAAGGGTTATATTTATCTAAACTATAAATCGGGGTTTGCCTTATGTTGGCAAACCCCGAGCGCCAATATTTTTGGTTTATTATTTATTGGCATTGCTTTTTAATAAATCCCTAATTTCAGCCAAAATATCTTTTTCCGTTACGGTTGGCTTTTCTTCCGTTTCTTCTTTTACGCTTTTTGATAGTGGCGATTTCATCCTATTGATTAGCTTTATAGCAAAAAAGATTGATACCGCTATAATGAAAAAATCCACTACATTTTGAATAAAAAGACCGTACAAAATTGCGGCTTCGGGTTTTATAACTTTATCGCCTTCCGTAATTGCAGCGCTAAGCACCCATTTTAGTTGCTTAAAGTCGGTTCCGGATGTTAAAAAACCAAAAAGCGGCATTATAATATCGTTCACAACAGAAGTTACAATTTTTCCGAACGCCCCACCTATTATAACGCCGATTGCCATGTCTAAAACATTGCCTTTAAACGCAAAACCTTTGAAGTCTTTCCACATTATAATTCACCCCACTTTTATTTAGTATACGGATTTATATGCACCATACATTGCTTTACCCCAAGCTTGCAGGAATGTACTTGGCTGCTGACCGCATCGGCTATGTTATGCGCCTTTTCGACTGAAATTTCTTTGTCAACAGCTATATCAACATCAACGCAAAGCAAGCTGCCGTGAAGGCGGGTTCGAAGCTCGTCTATTCGTTGCACTCCGTCTACCGATGTAATTACATCAAAAATTTCTTTTTGAATTTCAGCGTCAGCAGCATGGTCGGTAACCTCTTTTATTGCGGTTATGATAATTTTCAAGCCGACTTTTGCGATAAGCAACGCAATGGCTATTGACGCGATAGGGTCAACTATCCTCGCTCCAAGCATCGCCCCCCCAATGCCTATAAGGCTGCCAACCGATGCAATGGCATCCGAACGATAATTCCATGCATTTGCCAAAAGCACGGAACTGTTGGTTTTGTCTGCTATCTTTTTAGAATGTCTAAATAAAAACTCTTTTGCCAATATGGAAATCAGCGCAACAAACAATGCAATTGCCCTTGGCGGTTGCACTTGTTCGCCTGATAAAATGCTTTTTATACTTAAAACGCCCTTAACCCCAATTCCTATTGCGGCTGCAAGCAGAACCGATGAAAGGAAAATCGAAGCGATGCTTTCCAGTTTTTCGTGCCCGTATTGATGGTTGTCGTCACTTTTTTTCTCGCTTATATTAACCCCTATAATAACAATCACCGTCAAAAAAACATCCGCAAGCGAATCAACGCCATCAGAAATTAACGCCTGACTGAATGCAAAAAAACCTGTTATAAGTTTGATTGCAGATAAAAAGGTGTTTGTGATAATCGATATAACCGAAATGGTGTTTATTTCTTTACTCCGCTCGTTCTTTTGCATACGACCTTCCTTTATAACTGTAATATCCTTATAAAATTATAACCGAGTTGAAGATAAAAGTCAATGAAAACACTTTTTTTGAACACCAACCGGGTAATTGTGCTTGACATTGATGATGAAAAATAATAGAATATATATCATAAATAAGCGAGGTTTTAAAACTATGTTGTTTCGGCAAACGCCGGGCAGCAACCGCTTAGCTTTACATTATGCTTCCAAGGTTGTGATTTGATGGACAAATTAGGGTTAAATGAAATTAGGGAAAGGTTTTTATCATTTTATGAAAGCAAGGGTCATTTACGGTTACCAAGTTTTTCTTTGATTCCGCAAAATGATAATTCCTTATTGCTTATAAATGCGGGAATGGCGCCGCTTAAACCATATTTCACCGGCAAGGAGCAGCCGCCGTCTAAGCGTGTTACCACTTGCCAGCGGTGCATAAGAACCCCCGATATTGAGCGTGTTGGCAAAACATCACGCCACGGAACATATTTTGAAATGCTTGGGAATTTCAGCTTCGGCGATTATTTTAAAACCGAGGCAATAAAATGGGCATGGGAGTTTATGACGGATGAAATGAAACTTCCGCCAAGCAAGCTGTGGATTAGCGTCTACGAACAAGATGACGAGGCGGCGCAAATATGGCAGAAGGTTGCGGGAATTTCGCCTGACCGTATAGTTAGGCTTGGCAAGGAAGATAATTTTTGGGAAATAGGCACAGGCCCATGCGGCCCGTGCTCTGAAATACATTATGACAGAGGAGAGCAATTCGGCTGCGGTAAGCCGGATTGTGCCGTCGGCTGTGATTGTGACAGGTATGTTGAAATTTGGAACCTTGTTTTTACTCAATACGATAAAGACGAGCAAGGCAACTATAATAAGTTAAAATTCCCCAACATTGACACCGGAATGGGCTTGGAGCGGCTTGCCGCCGTCATGCAAGGGGTAAACAACCTTTTTGAGGTTGATACGGTGCAAAATATAATGCGGCATGCAAGTAAAATTGCCAATGTTGTTTACGGTGACAGCGAAAAAAGCGATGTATCGCTACGGGTTATTACCGACCATATACGAGGAACTGTTTTTATGGTCAGCGATGGTATTATGCCTTCAAACGAAGGGCGCGGATATGTGCTTCGCAGGCTGATAAGGCGCGCTTCCCGTCATGGAAAGTTATTGGGGATTAAAAGCGTTTTTTTGCACGAGCTTGCCGACACCGTTATAAATGAAAATGTTAAAGCATATCCTGAACTGGAAGAAAAAAGAGAGTATATAAAAAGCAGAATATTGGCAGAGGAAGAAAGCTTTGAAAAAACGATAGGTCAAGGCTTAATGATTTTGAATGATTTAATTGATGAAATAAAGCGAAGCGGCGGCAAGACTTTATCCGGAGAAAACGCCTTTAAGCTTTACGACACATACGGTTTTCCCATTGATTTAACCCTCGAAATATTACAGGAAAACAAAATAGAGGCAGACCTTTACCGGTTTGATTTGCTTATGCAAAAACAAAAACAGCGTGCAAGGGATGCGCGCGGCTCCAACGACGGTGCAGGCTGGGATGAGGTATATAATCAGTTTGGAGATGCGCCGACGGAGTTTATAGGGTATGATAATTCCAAATCTGACGCTAAAGTTTTTGCCATGGTAAAAGATGGCGATGAGGTACAAAAAGCTTGTGAAAACGAGTCTGTAACAATTTTGCTTGATAAAACCGTTTTCTATGGTGAAAGCGGCGGGCAGGCAGGCGACAGCGGTATATTGAAAAATAAAAATGCGAGGATATCGGTGATTGATGCAAAAAAACTTGCAAACGGGCAAATTTTGCATATTGCAAAGGTAGAAAACGGTTGTATTTCGCAAGGTGACGATATAATTGTCGAAATAGACGAACAAAAGCGGCGCAACACATCAAAAAACCACAGCGCAACGCATTTGTTGCATCGCGCGCTAAAAAAGGTTTTGGGAGAGCATGTGAGCCAAAGCGGCTCGTTCGTAAACGACAGCTATTTGCGGTTTGACTTTACGCATTTTTCCGCGTTATCAGATGACGAGCTTGCAAAGGTTGAAGATGAGGTAAACAACGCAATCATGGATTCGCTTAGCGTAAATATTTCCTACACCTCGTTGGATGAGGCAAAGAAAGAAGGGATAGTTGCCCTTTTTGGAGAAAAATACGGTCAGCAGGTTCGGGTTGTGAAAATGGGAGATTATTCAGCCGAACTATGCGGCGGCTGCCATGTGGGGAACACTTCCGAGATAGGTGTGTTCAAAATAATGCGTGAAGGCGCCGTAGCCTCCGGGATACGCCGTATAGAGGCAATAACGGGCATGGCTGTTATGCAAAATATTTGTGAAAAAGATATGCAGCTAAAACAAGCGGCTGCGTTGCTTAAAACATCGCCTGCCGAGGTAGTTCCAAAGACAGAGATGCTTTTGGCAGAGCTAAAAGCGGCGGGACGGCAAATAGAAATGTTAAAAGGGAAGCTTGCTGCATCTTCAGTTGATGATTTTTTGAAAAATGCGGTTAAAATTAAAAATACCCTTGTAATAACAGGCAGAACAGATAACCTGGATTTGGACGGTATGCGAAACTTAGGCGACAGGCTGCGTGAGCGGGCGCCAAATTCAATAATAGTTCTTGCCTCGGGAAAAGACGGAAAGGCAACTTTTGTATCCATGGCGACAAAAGCCGCAATAGCGGAAGGGGCAAATGCGGGCGGAGTTGTGCGAGATGTTGCAAAAATTGCGGGCGGCGGCGGAGGAGGGAAGCCGGAAAGCGCACAGGCAGGCGGGCGTGATATTTCTAAAATAGACGATGCGCTCGGTTCAACTGCAAGCATAGTTGAAAAATATATTAAAGGTAATAAATAATCTAAGGCGGTGATACTTTTGGACTGTATTTTTTGTAAAATTGCGGCAAAGCAAATACCCTCGGAAATTGTGTTCGAGGATGATAAGGTTATTGCATTTCACGACATTTCACCCGCCGCGCCGGTGCATATTCTTATAGTACCGAAACAACACATCGAATCGACGCTTGAAATAAACAGTTCTAATTCCTCCGTTATTTCACATATATATGAAACAGCGGTGCAGCTTGTAAACAGCTTGGGTATTGGCGGCGATGGCTTTAGAATTGTAAACAATTGCGGTAAGAACGGCGGGCAAACGGTTGACCATATACATTTTCATTTATTAGGCGGCAGAAACTTAACATGGCCGCCGGGCTAAGGAGGCAGGTATGACAAATTTAAACGCTTTAATGCTTGGGTTAATTCAAGGGCTTACTGAATTTATCCCTATTTCAAGTTCCGGGCATCTTGTTATATTTCAACATTTGTTCGGTCTTGACGATTGCAAGCAATATATTGTTTTTGACATTGTTTTGCATATCGGGACACTTGTATCGGTGCTGTTTTTTTATTGGAAAGATGTTTTAGGGCTTATAAAATCATTTTTTGGATTTTTGACAGATTTGGTCAAGGGCAAGAAGGTTAATTTTAAAGATGACGGGCTGAGGGTTTTGGTTTCGGTGATTATCGGCACAATACCTTTGGTGGTGGCGGTTTTAATAAAAAGCAAGGTTGAAAATTTATTTTCTTCGCTCTTGTTCGTTGGCTGCGCCTTGCTTGTGACGGGCGGAATTTTATTTTTAACCGATAAAATAAACAAGATGGAATATACCATTGAAAATATGCCGTATAAAAATGCTTTTATTGTTGGCTTGTTTCAGCTTTTCGCGATTTTACCGGGAATTTCTCGAAGCGGCTCAACCATTTTCGGCGGCGTTGCAACCGGGCTGAAAAGAGAGTCTGCCGTTAAGTTTTCGTTGTTGCTTTCAATTTTAGCGATACTTGGGGCGGCGGCGGCATCAATACCGGAGTTGTTTTCCGAAACAGCGCCCTCGGCAACATTATTTCAATACATATCAGGCGCTGTTGTTGCGGCGGTGAGCGGTATATTTGCAATAAAGTTTTTAGTAAAAATGCTTAGCAAAGGCAAATTTAAATTTTTTGCGATATACAGTTGGGTTGTCGGCGTTGTAATAATTCTAATTTCAATAGGGGTAAGATAGATGGCAAGAAAGGTAACCGGCGCTGCATCGTCAAAGCGTAAAACAAGAACCTATAAAAGAAAAAGAAAGGTTAACTATGAGGCTTTAGGCATAGCTTTATTTGCGTTAGCAATATTTATAGGTATAAGCTTTTTCACATCTGCTGCAGGGGGTGTGGGCAAGGCGGTTAAATCGGTTACAATGGGGCTTTTAGGCTTGCCTTCATATATTTTATGCTTTACCGTCATGGCGGTGGCTATTCATGTTATAATTTCTCGAAATATAAAAACCTATGCTTCAAAATATTGGCTTTCCCTTGTGCTTATTGTAATGATAAGCGTGTTATGGCACCTTGTTTCAAGACCCGAGGGCGCTAACTATTGGGAATTAGGGCTTCAAGGCAAAGGCGGCGGTTATTTAGGCGGGCTTATAACCCATTTGATGATAGGTCCGTTTGGCTATGCGGGCAGCATTTTAGTGACAAGCTGTATGATATTGGTTTTTACCGTAATAGTGTTTAATATTTCGATAATTAAGATTTTTTCGTTTTTATATAAGGGAATAAAGGACAAGCTTGCAGAAGATAATGACGAACAAGAAGATGATACCACAGAAGATACAATGCCTTTGCACTTAAAACGCGAATTTAAAAAACTGAAAAAGCAGATGGCTGCTTTTGAAAAGGGCTTTTCTGATGCTCCGGCAGAAGCGGAAAAACCGAGCAATGAAAATGAGCCGGCTCGCAAGCTGCAAGCCGAAATTCAGTCTGAAGTTCAAGCAACGCAGCAGCCGGACGAAACTGCCATTAACGAGGCAATTGAAGTTGGCACGGAAGTTGCGTTGCTGCCAAAAAAGAAAAAGCGTGAAGAACCGGAACATATTGAAATTGAAGTTATAAACGAGAGGGCGGACTATAAGTTTCCGCCGTTGCATCTTTTGCGTGAGCCGGAAAAGAAGCATGTCCTTTTAGATGCATCGCTGGAGCGGACGGCAAAAAAGCTTATCGAAACATTGAACTCCTTTGGTGTTGAAGCCAAAATTATAGATTATAGCAGAGGTCCTACAATAACCCGATATGAGCTGCAACCGAATGCAGGTGTAAAAATCAGCAAAATTACAAACCTTGCGGACGACATTGCCTTAAACCTTGCGGCATCGGGCATTAGAATTGAGCTTATACCGGGCAAATCCGCAATCGGCATTGAGGTTCCGAACGAAATTCTAAGCAATGTAAACATACGCGAGGTTATCGGAACGGCAGAGTTTTCAAAATTTAAAAGCAAGCTTACCTTTGCGGTGGGCAAAGATATTGCGGGCAAACCGGTTGTGGCGGACATTTCCCGTATGCCCCATTTGCTTATTGCAGGCTCAACCGGCTCGGGTAAATCCGTTTGTATAAATACGCTTATTACAAGCATTTTATACAAGTCCGCTCCTCACGAAGTGAAGTTTGTTATGATTGACCCAAAGGTTGTTGAATTGGGCGTTTATAATGGAATACCGCACCTGCTTATACCTGTGGTGACCGACCCGCGTAAAGCGGCGGGGGCTTTGCAATGGGCGGTTATGGAGATGACAAACAGATATAAGCTGTTCGCTGACAATAATGTGCGCGATTTTAAAGGATATAACCTTTACGCAAGGGAAAATGACATGGATGAAATACCGCAAATAGTTATTATAATTGATGAGCTTGCCGACCTTATGATGGTGGCGCCGAATGATGTTGAAGAAAGCATTTGCAGGCTTGCTCAAATGGCAAGGGCGGCGGGAATGCACCTTGTTGTTGCCACACAGCGACCGTCGGTTGATGTAATTACCGGCATAATAAAGGCAAACATTCCGTCAAGAATTTCTTTTGCCGTTTCATCGTATATTGACAGCCGTACCATAATTGATATGGGGGGCGCCGAAAAGTTGCTTGGCAGAGGGGATATGCTATATTACCCTATGGGTGCGGCAAAACCGCAGCGTGTGCAGGGCGCCTATGTTAATGATAAAGAAGTTGAAAAGGTTGTTGCGTTTGTTAAACAAAATGACGAGGCGGAATATAATCAAGATGTGATAGAGCAAATAGAAAGCGCGGGAGAACGCCAAATGGCAAATGATGGCAGGGCGTCTCAAGCCGATGAGCTGCTGCCCGAGGCTATTGATATGGCAATTGAAATGGGGCAGGCATCCGTTGCGATGTATCAGCGGCGGCTTAAAGTGGGATACCAGCGCGCTGCCCGCCTTATTGACCAAATGGAGGAACGAAAAATAATCGGTCCTTTTGACGGCACAAAACCGCGTGAGGTTTTAATAACCCGCGCCCAGTGGAATGAGATGCTGCTATCATCCGACTTTAAAGTGGCAGATGACGAAGAAAGTCCGGATACTCAGAGCTAAAGGCTTTTCCTATCAGATATGAGAGGGTTGAGCCTTCAAACCCGTTTAAAAATATAAGCTTATGTGCGCAGAGCGCTTGGTGTTGACCCGGTTTTCCGTTTCCGTATTTCATATCGCCGACAATAGGATGACCTATTGCGGCAAGATGCGCCCTTATTTGATGTGTGCGCCCGGTTATAAGTTCAACTTCTACCAAAGCATTTGATTTCCCTTGCCGAATGACATTGTATGCGGTTACAATTTCGACAGCCCCGTTTTGCGCTGTTTCAGATATATATGCTTTGTTCTGATGTTTGTTTTTAACAAGATATCCCTTTAAAACAGCTCTTTTATTTTTGAACTTACCCTCGCATAACGCTAAATATATTTTTTTGACCATCCTTTGGCGTATTATTTCGTTCATTGTTCTAAGTGCGGCGGCGTTTTTAGCGGCTATAACAATTCCGCCTGTGTTTCGGTCTAAACGATTGCACAGAGCGGGTGTAAAGCTGTTTTCCTTGTCAGGTTGATATTCTCCTTTTAAAACAAGATAAGACAAAAATTGCGAGGCTATCGTGTCGGTAGCTTTATCGCCGTTACTATGCGTCAGTATGCCGGGGCTTTTATCTATCAAAGCTATGTTTTTATCTTCATAAATGATTTTTAAGTTGGGTGTAAAGTCTTTGGGCTTTACTGTCTTTTCTTTTACAAAAAACTCGTCGTTGATATAAAGGTCTAAAACATCTCCTAATTGAAGAATATAATTTATTTCGCTTTTTTTCCCGTTGACTTTAACTCTTTTTTTTCTGATACTTTTATAAATCAGCGATTGCGGCATTACATTTTTAAATAGCTTGCGCATAAAAGCGTCAAGCCGCTGACCGCTGTCATTTTCGTTTATTTTTATTGTTTTCATGCTAATCCCCATTTCCGCTCTTGCGGTGATTTTAATATACCCTTAATAAGTATATCACATTTTTGGTATATTTTTCAGCATTTTTATAAAAAATACTTAAGGGTGAAAAATATGTCAAGAATTTATAAAATTAAAATCGTTATATTTTTAGCGTTACTTGCCCTTAGCGGAAGGATTTTTTATATTGCAATACCAAAAGGTGAGCATTTGGCAAAGCAGGCGGTAATGCAGCGTACTGAAAAAATACCCATAAAAACAATGCGGGGCATAATTTACGACAGGGAAATGCGTGCAATAACGGAGGGGCAATGCAACCTTCATGCTGCGGTAGTTTTACAGGAATGCGCCGATAAGACGGAGGCGGCACGCCTTATTGGGCACCCTTTTACCGATGATGATATACAAGTGTTTGCATTAAATGCCGTGACGGAACAGCAGGCAAAGCTTGTAAAAATGAAGGGCGTTTCACTTTTCAATGTTAGCAGTAGATATAATCAAAATGGAATGCTCAGCCATGTTATAGGATACACATCAGACAGCGGCGGGTTTGGCATTGAACAGGCATTTAATGATGAACTTACAATACAAGACAGCGACAGCATTTCGATGATTAAAAATGCCAACAAGAAAATGATGACGGGGCTTGGGTATAATAAAGTGAGCAAAAAAACATATAAGGGAATTGGGCTTTCGATTGATTATCATATTCAAGCGGCGGCGGAAAAGGCAATGGATAAGGCTACGGAAAGCGGCGCCGCAATTGTTGTTGATGTTAGAACGGGGGATATTTTGGCAATGGTAAGCCGCCCTAACTTTAATCAAACACAGCTTGCAAAATATCTGCTGAGCGATGAAGGGGAATTTATAAATCGGGCGGTGACCTCATATGATGCAGGTTCGGTGTTTAAAGTGGTGCTTGCCGCAGCAGCGCTTGAGGAGGGATATTACACGGGAAAATCTGTTTTTTCATGCACCGGGTCAACGGATGTGTATGGCAAAGAATTTTTATGCAACGAACTGCAAGGGCATGGCAGTATTTCGCTTGAGCAAGGATTTGCCCTTTCGTGCAATAGCGTTTTTTATAGCATTGGTCAAAAACTTGGCGCCGAAAATATATGCAAATACGCAAAAAAATTTGGTATGTCAAAGCCGGTTTTAAATATTGATGGTTTTTGGGAAAGCGGCGGCAACATACCGGAGAGCGCCAATGTGTGGGAAACGGCGAACATTTCAATAGGGCAAGGCGCTATAAGCGTTACACCGCTCCAGGTTGCCGATATGTTTTGTACAATTGCAAATGAAGGGTTGCGAAAGCAGTTGGTTTTGATGCGTGGAACGGTTGACGAAGATGGCGCATTTACAGAGACAAGTGTGGAGAGCCCCCACAGAGTGCTAAGCAAAAGCACGGCTAAAGCGTTGCAAGGAATGCTAAAAGCGGTTGTTGAAAGCGGAACAGGCTCAAACGCGAAACTTGATAATTGGGGCGCCGCCGGAAAAACAGGCAGTGCTCAAACAGGGTGGGAAAAGGACGGAGAGTTGATGGTACATGGCTGGTTTGGCGGGTTTTTCCCCGCTGATTTGCCGCAATATGTTTGCGTTGTGCTTTCACAAAACGGCAAATCGGGCGCACTTTCCGCCGCTCCTGTTTTTAAGGAAATAGGAGAAGAAATAATGCGTTTAAAATATTAACTCTGAAATTTTTATAAACTTGCTTATATCAAGGTTTTCGCCTCGTATATTTTCATTGCCGCATACATCGCTCACAAGCTGTTTTAGCTGTGCTTTTGGCATATCAAAAGATGAACCCAAAGCGTTTACAAGCGTTTTTCTGCGCTGTCCGAATGCAGCTTTTACAACTTTAAAAAACTTTCTTTCGTCTGCAACAATCGGCTTGGTATGCCCCTCGACATCCAACCGAACCACCGCTGAGGTTACCTTTGGCGGGGGGTAAAAAGCGGAGGGGGGCACGGTAAACATAACCTTTGGAGCGCTGTAAAATTGGCATGCAATGGAAAACGCGCTGTAATCGGCTGTGGAGTGGCTTGCCACAATTCTTTTTGCAACTTCGTTTTGCACCATAACGGTAGCGGAGGAAATAGGCAGACCCTCCTCTAAAAGCTTCATTATAAGTGGCGTAGTAATGTAGTAAGGCAGGTTTGCAACAACGAAAACCTTTGCACCTTCAAAGTTTTCGGCGATTATTTTATTCAGGTCGCATTTTAGCGCATCAGCATGGATAATTTTTATATTACCGTATCCCAGAACAGAATTACCAAGGTGATTTGCAAGCTTGCCGTCAAGTTCAATTGAAACAACCTTTAATGCATGCTGTGAAAGGCGGTGCGTGAGGGCGCCCAAGCCGGGGCCTATCTCCAAAACACCGCTTTTTTTATTGATTTCGCTTGCCAAAATGGTTTTGGTAAGAATGTTATCGTCTATAATAAAATTTTGCCCAAGCGCCTTGTTAGGCTTTATACCAACCTTTTTCATTTCTCGTACAAGTGAGGCAGAACTTTTAATTTCCAAATGCTTATCTCCTTTGGTAAAAGAATAGCATATATACTTTTCCAATGCAACCCTAAAACGCATAATGTTTATAATTTTAAAACTATGCCGAAAAACAGTTGTGCTAAGGAATAATTTATGATATACTTTTAGAGCAGAAAAGAGATGGTTTGAATGCGTGTTGTTGGTGTTGATTACGGCGAAGCAAGAACCGGCGTTGCGGTTAGTGATTTGTTGGGGTTTATGGCGCACGGAGTTAAGACTGTGTCTTCTTCCGGCGCTAAGAACACGGCAAATGAGGTTGGCAAAATTGCAAAGCATTATAAAGCAGGTATAATTGTGGTTGGTTTGCCTAAGAATATGAATAACACATTGGGTGAACGAGGAGAAGCCACGCTGAAATTTGTCCGTCTTTTAAAAGAGGTTGTTTCGTGTGAGGTTGTTACATGGGATGAGCGTCTTACAACTGTAAGCGCCGCCAATATTTTGAACGAAACGGATACCAAGGGCAAAAAAAGAAAGGCTGTAATAGACACCGTTGCGGCGGAAATCATTTTACAAAGCTATTTAGATTATAAAAAGCAAGAAATTGCAAAAAGGGAGGAAAATCATGAGCGATGAAATAAATAACAGATTAATTGAGCTTACGGACGAGGAAACAGGTGAAAAGGTTACCTTTGAGCATTTGGATTCTATAATTTATGGCGATGATAATTATTTGGTGTTAACCGAATACGATGAAAACGAGCAACCCGAAAGCGAAAAGGAATATGATGTTTATGTTATGAAATTGGTTGTTGAAGAAAACGGTGAAGAGGCTTTAGAGGTTGTTGAAGATGATGATGTTATAAATAATGTTTTCAACGAATTCAAAGCCCATGCAGAAGATGAGTTTGAATTTTTGGATTAAGCGGCGTAAAAATAATCAAATATCATAATTAAATGCGATATTAATATTTCCCACTTGATTTTTTGCTCCAAAACAGCTATAATAAAGGTGAAAGACGCAAGTCTTGAAATGATTTCCCTGGGGTGTTTGTGATTATAGTATTATTTATAACCAACACTTATTAAACGGGAGTCTGCCCTCCGACAGTGGCGTGTATGCTTTAATTTATTAAAGAAACCCATAAGCTGCCGGGAAGACACCCACCTGCGAAAGCAGGTTGTAAATTTGCTAAACACGGCACCTTGGGGAAAGATATAACAAAAGCAAGCCGGGGTATTTTGCCTCGGCTTGTTCTGTTTTTGGCGCTTTTTTCATAAAACACTTTACTTTTTTGTGTTTTTATATTATTATTTAGCATAGGCATGTAGCTAAACCCTTTTATGCCCAATGGCAAAGGAGGCTGTTATGAATTATATAAGTACAAGGAGCAACGATTACAGTTGCAAAAGTGCATATGCAATAAAGAAAGGGCTTGCGGCAGATGGCGGGCTTTACATTCCAACCAAATTTCCGCTGCTTACGCTTGATGAAATTTCCGCTATGTCGGCGGACAACTACAATATGCGCGCATTCAACATTATGCGCCGCTTTTTGACAGATTTTTCAGACGCAGAAATAAAAGAAAGCATTGATAAGGCGTATAACAAGCAAAATTTTGAAACGGAAAGCATAGCCCCCGTATATAAGCTTAATAATCAAGTTTATTTTTTGGAGCTTTGGCATGGGTGCAGCTCCGCATTTAAAGATGTTGCGCTTCAAATATTGCCCCACCTGTTGACCCTTTCAATCAAAAAAACAGGTGAAGATAAAACTGTGGTTGTGCTCGTTGCCACATCGGGGGATACCGGCAAGGCCGCTTTGGAGGGTTTTAAGAATGTTGACAAAACAAAAGTGATAGTGTTTTTCCCTGCAAACGGCGTTTCGGAAATTCAGCGGCTGCAAATGGTTACACAAGAAGGCGATAATGTGTCGGTCGGCTCAATTGTTGGGAATTTTGACGACGCCCAGTCTGCCGTCAAGGGGATATTTTCGGACGAAAGCATTAAAAAGGAACTTTCGGAAAAAGGTTTTTTGCTTTCATCTGCCAATTCAATTAATTGGGGCAGGTTGTTACCGCAAATAGTTTACTATTTTTCGGCGTATTGTGATTTGCTGTTGAACGAAGAAATTATACTTGGCGAAAATGTAAACTTTGTTGTTCCGACCGGAAACTTCGGCAATATATTGGCGGGGTATTATGCAAAAGTAATGGGCTTGCCGATTAAAACGCTTATTTGCGCATCCAACAAAAATAATGTGCTTGCTGATTTTATCAACACCGGGATGTATGATATAAACAGAAGGTTTTATGAAACATCGTCGCCTTCTATGGATATACTTATTTCGAGCAATTTAGAAAGGCTTTTGTATGATATTACCGGCGGTGATTACACTCGGGTGAAAGACTGGATGCACGATTTGAAAATGCGCGGAAGATACGAAGTTCCCGACATTACCAAGCAACGCATTAAAGAGGTATTATGGGGCGGGTTTTGCAACGAGGCGGACACGCTTATGACAATTAAAGACACATTCGAGGCATATGGCTATATAATGGATACCCATACCGCCGTTGCAAAAAATGTATATGACCAATATTTATTTAAAACGGGGGATAGCACCAAGTCAATAATTTTATCTACCGCAAACCCCTTTAAATTTGGCGAAAGCGTTATGACGGCGCTAAAGGGCGAGTTGGAAAAGGATGTAGGTCAATTTCAATTGCTTGAGGATTTATCCGTCATTACCGAAACAAAGGTGCCGACGCAGCTTTTAGCGCTTAAAAATAAGGATATACGATTTGGGCAAGTTTTAGACAAAAAAGATATGAAGGAATTTATTTATAATTCTCTATAACTTCGTGGGAAATGTCCCCCGCCTCTATAGGCGGCGGGTTCCGATTTATCAATAAAGTGGCGAGGGATATACCTTAAAGGGCACGCGTCCCCCACTTCGTTGAAACGCATTAATGCAAGAAAAAATTTCTGCAATCGAAATTTTTTCTACCGTTGCATTATAAAAATGTCATTCCCAAAGGTTGGGAATGACAAAGTGATGTTTACTCAAAACTGTTTGGTTTATAGGTTATGCAATCGGCAAATTCAAAAAAATCATCACTTTTGGAGCTTATTAAAATACGGTCGGCAGTACATTTTTGTGATGAGTTGTAGGCGCAGGTTGTTACGGTGCAGTCTATTCCGGGTAAACATTCTTTAGATTTGTCCATGGCTATCACTCCTTCATAAATTATTGTGCCTTATACTTATGGATTTATACAAACAGGTGGTGGTTAAATGTCCCTTTTTGCTATATCCGACTTGCATTTGTCTTTCAAAGCAAATAAGCCGATGGATGTTTTCGGCGGCAGATGGGAAAACTATATAGAAACTCTTTCAAATAATTGGAATAAAAATGTGCGTGACGAGGATACTGTTGTATTATGCGGCGATAACTCATGGGCTACTTATTTAGAAGACGCGGATTTGGATTTTGAGTTTATAAACTCACTCCCGGGCAAAAAGATATTATCCAAGGGAAAACATGATTATTGGTGGACGACTCAAAAAAAAATGAATGAATTTTGCGTAGACAATAACTTTAACACGATAAGCTTTTTGCAAAACAATTATTATATGTATAATGATATTGCAATTTGCGGGACGCGAGGTTGGATGCCCGATGCCAAAGACGAAAAAATTTTCAACCGAGAGCTTGAAAGGCTTGCCATTTCGCTAAATGCCGCAAAAATTTCAAAACCGCGTGAAATAATTGTCGCGCTTCACTACCCGCCGGAAAATGCTTTTCGTAAAGTTTTGGAAAATTTCGGGGTGTCGCATTGCATTTACGGGCATTTACATGGTAATGCACAAAAAAATGCTCTAAGCGGCACTATAAATGGTGTAAAGTATCTATTAGTTTCGTGTGATTATTTGCAATTTAACCCTTTTAAATTATATTAATTTATGGTACAATAGGTGAAAGCGAATTTAACCGCAAATAATTTTGCGGATGTATAATAACCTTTGCAATGTCAATAATCTTTAGGAGGAATTTTAATAATGCAGGCTAATTTGGAAAAGATAACAGGAAACACCGCTTATATTAATATTGAAATTGATGAGGCGGAGTTTAAAAAAGGGGTAGATAAGGCTTATGTAAAAAATGCTAAGCATTTTTCAATCCCGGGCTTTAGAAAGGGTAAAGCGCCCAAGGTTCTGATTGAGCAATACTATGGTCCAAGTATTTTTTATGAAGATGCTGTTAATATATTGTTGCCAGATGCCTATGAGGATGCGGTGCGAACATTAAACTTAGAGCCGGTTGATCGACCTGATTTTGAAATTAAAGAAATCGGTGAAGGGCAAAAGGGCGTGTCGCTAAGCGCAACCGTTACCTTGAAGCCGAAAGTAGAGCTTGGCAAATATAAGGGCATTGAACTTAAAAAGGTTGAATATCCCGTTACAGATGAGGATTTAGATAAGGAAATACAGTCATATCGTGAGCGCAATTCCCGCATTATTACCGTGGAAGACAGAGCCGTTAAAGACGGGGATATCGTGACAATTGATTTTAAGGGTTATAAAGACGGCGAACCTTTCCCCGGCGGAGAGGGTAAAGAACACGAGCTTACAATCGGCTCGGGGCAGTTTATCCCGGGCTTTGAACAACAGCTTATAGGCTGTGAAATCGGTGCTGAACCAAAGGTTTCCGTTACATTTCCCGATGATTATCATGCTGATGATTTAAAAGGAGCAAAAGCGGAATTTGAAGTTAAAATTCATTCTATCAAAGTTAAAGAACTGCCTGAAACGGATGATGAATTTGCAAAGGATATTTCTGAATTTGATACATTTGAGGAATTTAAAAATGATATAAAAGAAAAGCTTAACAAGCAGGCAAGCGAAAGACAAAAAATGCAAATGGAAAATGACGCCACGCAAGCGGCTGCTGAAAATACAAAGGTAGACATTCCCGCATGCATGATTGATTCGCAAATTGATGTTATGCTGAGGGATTATGAAATGCGCCTTCGTCAGCAAGGGCTTAGCCTTGAAAATTACTTGCAAATTACCAATATGTCGATTGACGATTTTAAAGGACAATTCAGCGAGCAGGCGGAAAAGCAAGTGAAAATAACCCTTACTTTAGAACAAATTATTAAAGAGGAAAATATCGAGGTTACCGAGCAAGAAACGGAAGATGAAATCACACGACTTGCCGAACTTTACAACATCCCTGCCGAAAATGTTAAAAATGCAATACCGGCGGATGACATTAAGCGCGATGTAAAAACCAAAAAGGCAATTGATATAATTGTATCAAACGCCGTTATAAAGTAATATACATAATAAAGGAGAGATAAATTATGAGTTTAGTGCCAATGGTAATAGAGCAAACAAACAGGGGTGAACGGTCTTATGACATATTTTCGCGCCTTTTAAAAGATAGGATAATTTTTTTGGGCGAAAGCGTTAACGATGTTACGGCAAGCCTTGTAATAGCGCAAATGCTTTTTCTTGAAGGCGAAGATAGCGAAAAAGACATTAATTTTTACATCAACAGCCCGGGCGGTTCTATAACATCGGGAATGGCAATATACGACACAATGCAATTTGTTAAATGCGATGTTTCAACAATATGTGTCGGAATGGCGGCAAGCATGGGTGCGTTTTTGTTGGCGGCAGGCGCAAAAGGCAAAAGATTTGCCCTTCCAAACAGCGAAATGATGATACATCAACCGTCGGGCGGAATGCAAGGTCAGGCAAGCGACATAAAAATTCATTCGGATAGAATAATCAGAATGAGAAAAAGTTTAAATGAAATACTTGCAAAAAACACCGGCAAACCGCTGGAAATTATAGAGCGTGACACAGAACGGGATAATTTTTTGGTTGCGGAAGAAGCAGTTGAATACGGAATTATAGATAAAATTTTATATAAGCGTGCATAAAGTTAAATATGGAGTGATGTTATGAGCAAATATGATGAAAAAAAACAGCTAAAATGCTCGTTTTGCGGTAAAAGCCAAGACCAAACAAGACGGCTTGTTGCAGGTCCGGGTGTGTATATCTGCAATGAGTGTGTTGGGCTTTGCTTTGATATTATCGGCGATGATAACACCGAAATGGTTATAGCCGATACCATTGAAAGCATCCCAAAACCAAAAGAAATTAAAAAAATATTGGATGATTATGTTATAGGTCAACAGCAGGCAAAAAAATATTTGTCTGTTGCGGTGTATAATCATTATAAAAGAATAAACGGCGAAGGGTCATTTGATTTAGATATTCAAAAAAGTAACATATTATTGCTCGGTCCGACCGGCTCGGGCAAAACTTTGCTTGCCCAAACGCTTGCAAAAATTCTTAATGTTCCTTTTTGTATTGCCGATGCCACAGCCCTTACAGAGGCTGGGTATGTTGGCGAAGATGTTGAGAATATACTGTTAAAGCTGATACAGGCGGCGGATTACGACATTGAAAGCGCCGAAAAGGGAATAATCTACATTGACGAAATAGATAAGATAACAAGAAAAACAGAAAACCCTTCCATAACGCGCGATGTGAGCGGTGAGGGTGTGCAACAAGCATTGCTTAAAATATTGGAGGGCACTACTGCATCCGTGCCACCTCAAGGCGGAAGAAAGCACCCCCATCAGGAGTTTATACAAATAGACACAACCAACATTTTATTTATATGCGGGGGAGCGTTTGACGGAATAGAAAAAATAATTGCAAACAGGATAGGCAAAAAAACGCTTGGTTTCGGCGCGGAAATTGTAAGCAGCAACGAACACAAATCAGGCAAGCTTTTGTCGAAAATTTTGCCTCAGGATTTACTAAAATACGGGCTTATACCTGAATTTATTGGGAGGCTTCCCGTTGTTGCAACCCTTGATTTGCTCGATGAGAACGCTCTTGTTAAAATCTTGCAAGAGCCTAAAAACTCGCTCGTTAAGCAATATCAAAAGTTGTTTGAGCTTGATAATGTTCTTTTAGAGTTTCATGAGGACACTTTGCTCGAAATAGCTAAAAAAGCCATTGAACGAAATATCGGGGCAAGGGGCTTGCGGTCAATTATGGAGGAAACTATGGTTGACATAATGTATGAAATTCCTTCAAACGATAAAATTGAGAAGGTTATAATAAACAGGGATTGTGTTACAGAAAAGGCTATTCCGGGTATTGTTTTAAACGAAAACAGAAAACCTATAAAAAAGGTAGCTTCTAAAAAAAGCAAAATAAAAAGAGAATCTGTTTCGTAGTTTATAAAAAGCATAATTTACGGGGGAAAAGGGATGAATGCAATAAATTTTGCCGCACTGCTGGGCGGGTTGGGGCTTTTTCTTTACGGAATGGATATTTTAAGCGAAAGTTTGGAACGGGCAGCGGGGGACAGGCTCCAACAAATCATCGAAACGCTTACGGGAAACATTTATAAGGGTCTTCTAATGGGAACAATTGTGACGGCGCTTATCCAAAGCAGCAGCGCAACAACCGTAATGGTGGTTGGGTTTGTAAATGCCGGTATTATGTCGCTTAGTCAATCGGTTGGCGTTATCATGGGGGCAAATATAGGCACAACCGTTACCACATGGATTATATCATTGGGCGATTTAAGCGATTATTTTGTTTTGCTAAAGCCCCAAAGTTTCGCCCCCATTTTTTTAGCAATTGGCGTTGTAATCACTCTTTTTTTCAAAAAAGAAAAAAGGGTCAAGGAACTTGGCGGAATATTTGTAGGGTTCGGGCTGCTTTTTATCGGTATGCTTTCAATGGAGCAATCGGTTGAAAGTTTAAAGGGATTGCCGCAGTTTCAGGCGGCATTTTCATCTTTTGAAAATCCGATTATAGGCGTTTTGGCAGGGCTTGGCATTACCGCAATTATTCAAAGCAGTAGCGCTTCAATAGGTATTTTGCAAGCCGCCGCAGCAATGGGCATGGTAACATTTTCATCGGCTGTTCCCATTATAATGGGTCAAAACATAGGCACTTGCGTAACGGCGCTTATTTCAAGCACCGGCGCAAATAAGAATGCGCGCCGCGCAGCAGTAATTCACCTGCTTTTTAATCTTATCGGTACAACCGTTTTGATGGTTGTGCTATATACTTATAAACACTTTTTTGTTATTCCGTTTTGGGAAAAACATATTATCCGTTCCGACATAGCGCTTTTTCACACTTTATTCAATATTGCCAATACTGCAATGTTACTTCCGTTTTCTAATTTGTTGGTGTTTATTGCAAACAAGGCTGTGCCCGGGAAGGATGAACATACAAAAACAAAATATATTGACGAGCGTTTTCTTTCCACCCCTTCTTTGGCGCTTTCGCAAACAATAAAAGAAATTGTGCATATGGGTGAAATTGCGCATGAGAATGTTGTACTTACATCGAAGCTTGTTTTAAACAAGGATAAAAGCGTAATGGGTAAAATAACTGAAAACGAAGAAACGATTGATACGCTTGAAATTGAACTTACCAACTACCTTGCAAAAGTTGCCGATCATCCGATATCTACCGAGGATAGCAGAGTGCTGGCAGGTTTGTTCCATACAATAAACGATATTGAGCGTATTGGCGACCATGCTATGAACATTATGGAGCTGACTAACAAAGCATACAGCAAAAAGGTTGAGTTTTCAGAAACGGCAATGGAGGAGCTTGCAAATTTATATGAGTGTATTTTCAAAATATTGGAGCTTTCGATTAACTCTCAGCGCAACAACGACATTGTAACCGCACATAAGGTAGAGCCTCTTGAGGAAGTTATAGATGAGCTTATCGAAAAGCTGAAAGACCGCCATATGGGGCGGCTTAGTATGCAAGAATGCAACCCCAGATATGGGTTTGTATTTCTTGAACTGCTTACAAACTTTGAAAGGATAGGGGACCATTGCTTAAATATTGCTGTTGAGATTATACAGCGCAATGATAAAAATGCCCTTCAAAATGTTCATAGGCAAGCTTACATTGATGATGACTACAAAAAAAATTACGAGAAATATTTAAAAAGATATGGTGTATAGGTGCTTTTATGATGTTTAAAACGCTTACAGCTTTGGAATTTGACAAAATAACTACAATGCTTGCAAATGAAGCTGTGACCGATTACGGTAGAAAAACGGCAGGTTCGCTTGCGCCTACCGACAGCCTTTACGATGCCGAAAACCTTTTATCCGAGTTATCCGATGCAATAAAGCTGTATACAAAAAAGGGAAACCCTCCGATAATGTGGATAAACGATATTTCAACCCCGCTAAAGCGTGTTGAAGCGGAGGGAGCGCTAAACGCAAAGGAACTTTTGAATATTGCAAAAGTGTTAGGCGTGGCAAGCGGGCTTATTTCGTATTATTTTGATGAACAGGTCGAGCATTTGGCTGTTGAACATTATTTTTCGACCCTTTTTGCCGATAAATCAACACAAAAAGCAATAAACAATGCAATTATATCGGAAAATGAAATAGCGGATGATGCCAGCGCAAAACTTTTTAGCATACGGCGGCGGATAGAAAGCACCCATCTTAAAATCAGAGAGCATCTTAATAATATAATTCACGGCTCAAAGCATCAAAAGCATTTGCAAGAGGCCATTATCACAATGCGTGATGGCAGGTATGTTGTGCCTGTTAAAGCGGAACATAGCAAGGATGTTGGGGGAATAGTGCATGATATGTCGGCAACCGGCGCAACGGTATTTATTGAGCCTAATGCTGTTGTGCAGGCAAATAACGCACTTCGTGAACTTGAACTGAGCGAAAACATTGAAATAGAACGCATATTATCGGAACTTTCCGCCCTTGTTTTTGAAATAACAACCGAACTTGCACAAAACCAAAAGGTTATCGGACAAATTGATTTTTTGTTTGCAAAAGTGCGATTTGCCGCAATTTCCAATGCTGTTATTCCAAAGCTCAATGATGTGGGAATTGTTAAAATTCTAAATGGCAGACACCCTTTATTAAATGCAAAAAAGATTGTGCCGATAACGGTAAGTTTAGGAAAGTCATATACCGCCCTTATTATAACCGGTCCTAACACGGGAGGTAAAACAGTTTCGCTTAAAACGGTGGGGCTTTTTTGCGCAATGGCGGCGGCTGGTCTTGCTGTTCCTGCAGATGAGCAAACGGAGCTGTGCGTGTTTGACCGTATTTTTGCCGATATAGGCGATGAACAGAGCATTGAGCAATCGCTCAGCACCTTTTCGTCGCATATGATAAATATTGTTCAAATTTTAAATTGCATAACGCCAAAATCGCTTGTGCTGTTGGATGAGCTGGGTGCAGGAACCGACCCAACCGAGGGAGCGGCGCTTGCAATAGCTATACTAAAGCATATCAGCCAAGTTGGGGCTTGCGTGGTTGCAACAACGCATTACAGCGAAATAAAGCTATATGCCTTGTCAACAAAAGGCGTTGAAAATGCGTCATGCGAGTTCGATGTAAACTCGCTTCGCCCAACTTATCGGCTGCTCACCGGGATACCGGGGAAAAGCAATGCCTTTGCAATTTCCAAACGACTGGGGCTGTCGGATGATATTATTAAAAGCGCAAGCGCTCACCTCACCGAGGAAAGCGTTCGATTTGAAGATGTTATATCAAGCTTAGAGCATAACAAACAACAGGCGGAGCAAGAACTTAAAAAAGCAAATGCGCACCTTGCCGAAATTGAGAGGCTAAAGGCGGAGGTAGAATCAGAAAAGGCAAAACTTGAGCAGTCACGCCGTAAACTAACCGAGCGGGCGCAGCAGCAGGCAAGACGAATTGTTGAAAGCGCCAAAAAGGAATCGGAGGAGCTTGTCGGTCAAATCAGAGCCGTGCAAAAAGAGCAAAACCATAAGGCTCAAAATGCCATTATAAACGAGGTGCGAAGCAAGCTTAACGAAAAAATAAAAGCCTCCGATATTGTGTTTCCAAAGGCGACAAATAAGGGGGCGGCGCCTAAAAACCTTGCGCCGGGGGATTTGGTGCATTTGGTTGACCTTGAGCAAAACGGAACGGTGCTTTCGCATCCTAAAAGCGATGGCAGCGTTACGGTACAAGTTGGGGTTTTAAAAATAAATACTAACATATCAAATTTAAAAAAGGCGCATTTGCCTCAAAAGCAAACGGTAACATTGCAAAGAAGCTCTTTGCCTAAGACGGATAATTTAAAAAGCGAGCTTGATTTAAGAGGGAACACTTTAGATGATGCCCTCTTGATAACAGAAAAATATTTAGACGATGCGTACCTTTCTTCAGTTAAAACAGTTGCAATAATCCATGGTAAAGGCACAGGGGTGCTGCGAAAAGGGATTCACGACATGCTACGGCGCCAACCTTTGGTAAAATCGTATCGGCTTGGAACCTTTGGCGAGGGAGAAAGCGGAGTTACAATTGTGGAATTAAAACAATAAGCAAGCGTTATAAAGAAATGAGGCGTTTTATGGCAACCTTGCAGGTGGGCTTTAAGTCGGAACAATTGCAAAAAGAAACGGGAATAAAAGTTATTTTGCCCGAAAAGCGGGCGGAAAACAAACCGCTGTCCGTTTTATATCTTTTGCATGGTTTTTCCGGCAATGAATATTCTTGGTGTAACCAAACATCAATACAAAGATATGTGCAATATAAAAACATAGCTGTTATAATGCCGGATGCGTTTAACAGCTTTTACACAGATATGGCGTGCGGCGTATATAATTTTAGGTCGTATTTCATAAATGAGTTGATGCCCTTTGCGGCTGAAAGCTTTAATTTATCAAAAAGCAGAGAAGACAGCTTTATTGCAGGGCTTTCGATGGGGGGCTACGGTGCATTTAAAATTGCCCTTTTATACCCTGAAAGATTTAGCGCTGCGGCATCATTTTCCGGCTGTATGGATATAAGCAGGCTTGTAAAAGAAAGCGATTTTTCTGCAGTTTTCGGCAACACGCTGCTAAACGAAGAAGATTTGTTTTACCTTGCAAAAACCGTTGCCCAAAGCGAAGTTAAACCGCGCCTGTTTCAATGGTGCGGAACGGGGGATTTTTTATATAACGACAACATAAAATTTAAAAACCATGTTGAAAAGTTGGGCTTTGACTATACATACAGACAATCGCAAGGAACCCATGAATGGAAATATTGGGATGAACAGGTGCGAAAGCTGTTTGCATGGTTGGGAATACATAATAACCGAAAGGAATAGGGATATGAGCGTATTTAATGAATTGGAGCAAAGGGGCTTGATAGCGCAAATGACGCACCCCGAGCAAATTAAAAAAATTTTGGATAACGAGAAGGTTGTTTTTTATATCGGTTTTGACCCGACTGCCGACAGCCTTCATATAGGTCATTTTCTTCAAATGGTTGTAATGTCGCATATGCAAAGGGCGGGACATACACCGATTGCGCTGATGGGCGGCGGTACGGCTATGGTTGGCGACCCTTCCGGCAGAAATGATATGCGTTCCATGATGACGGTGGAAAAAATAGAGCACAATGTGGCTTGTTTCAAAAAACAATTTGAAAGGTTTATTGATTTTTCTGACGGAAAAGCAATTATGGTCAATAATGCGGATTGGCTTTTGGATTTAAAATATATTCCCTTTTTGCGGGAAGTTGGGGTGCATTTTTCGGTAAACAGAATGCTGGGCGCTGAGTGCTTTAAAAGCAGGCTTGAAAAGGGGCTTACCTTTTTAGAGTTTAATTATATGCTCATGCAAAGCTACGACTTTTTATCGCTAAACGAAAAGTATGGCTGTGCGCTGCAAATGGGCGGGGATGACCAATGGTCGAATATTATCGGCGGAATTGAGCTGGTACGCCGTTCAAAAGGCAAAGATGTCTTTGGCATGACATTTAATTTGCTCACCACAAGCGAGGGTAAGAAGATGGGCAAAACGCAAAGCGGCGCCATTTGGCTTGACGGGGAAAAGACATCGCCGTATGATTTTTATCAGTATTGGCGCAATATTGATGATGCAGATGTTATTCGCTGCATTAAAATGCTCACCTTTATACCGCTTGACGAAATTAAAAAGATGGAAAAGTTTAAAGGACAAGAACTAAATACCGCTAAAAGCGTGCTTGCATATGAACTTACAAAGTTAGTGCATGGGGAGGACGAGGCGCAAAAAGCCGATGTAGCGGCAAAGACGGTTTTCTCTGAGGGCGCAAGCAGTGAAAATATGCCGTCAACAGCGATTAATATAGATGAAATTAAAAACGGAATCGGAATTTTGGATTTAATGCTAAAGGCACAGCTTATACCGTCCAAAGCAGAGGGCAGGCGCTTGATTTCGCAGGGCGGCGTGTCGGTAAACGATAATAAGGTTACAGACTTTAATTTGTTTGTTGACGAAACCTTTATAATAAACGATGAAATTATAATTAAAAAGGGTAAAAAGGTGTATCACAGAATTGTTGTTTAGAGCCGAACCGAATTTGATTCGGCTCTCTTTTGCACTTTTGCGCTAATTTTCTGTAAAATCAACAATGTTGTTGTAGCATATGTCTTTAACGATTTTACCCAGTATTTCATAATTTTCGGGGAACTGCCCGCCCTTTACAAGGTTGCCCAAAATTGAGCATAAAATTCTTCTGAAATACTCATGCCGCGGGTAAGAAAGAAAACTTCTGCTGTCGGTCAGCATCCCCAAAAACTTGTTTAATGCGCCAAGATTTGCAAGCGATTTCATTTGTTCCGTCATTCCGTCCGCTTGGTCATTAAACCACCATGCGCTCCCAAACATAACATTTCTGAAGTTGCCTGTCATTGCCGCTAAAACATAGTTATCGCATGGGTTTAGCGTGTATAGAATAATTTTGGGGTTTTGCCCCATTTTATCAATAAGATGTGCAAGGTTTTCAGCGCAGCGATAGTCGTTTATGCTGTCAAACCCTGTGTCTGCACCCAACTTTTCAAACATGGCGGTGTTTGTGTTTCGCAGGGCGCCAAAGTGAATTTGCATAATAATACCATGTTTTTTATACAGCTTTGCGCAATGCAACAAAACATGCGTCTTGTAACAGTCAATTTGTTCGCGCGACAACTTTTCCCCCATTAATGCCGCAGAAAAGACGGCTTTTGCATCCCCAACTCCAAACGGCACATAATCAAGCCCATGGTCTGCAAATTTACATCCTGTTTTGCTAAAATGCAATATTCGGTTTTCAATAAACTTTTCCAAGTCGTCCAAAGTTTTAACATTACACTTTGATATATATTCCGAAAAACCTGCTTTGTCAATGTTAACCAGTTTATCGGGGCGAAATGTCGGCAACACCTTTATTTCGTAATCACGCAGCTTTGCGTGATATTCAAGGCTGTCAAAAGGGTCGTCCGTTGTGCACACCGCTTTTACATTAGACATTTCCATAAGCTGCTTTGGTCTGAAGGTTACGGCAGAGCATTTATCCCATATCAGTTTTGTATTTTCTTCGCATAAAACATCGTATACATTAAAATATCGCCTAAGCTCAAGGTGGCACCAATGATACATTGGGTTACCGATTGCATATTGAACGCATTGAACGAATTTCTCAAATTTTTCGTAATCATCTGCATCGCCGGTAATGTATTTTTCGTCAACTCCGTTTTGGCGCATTAAACGCCACTTGTAGTGGTCACCTGCAAGCCATAGCTGGGTTATATTTTTAAAAGGTTGGTTTTGGTAAATCTCTTGGGGATTTAGATGGCAATGGTAGTCATAAATCGGCATATCCTTTGCATAATCATGAAAGAGCCGAACCGAAATGTCATTGTCGAGCAAAAAATTGTTGTTCATAAAACTTTCCAAAATGGTACACTCCAATCAAATTTTATTTGTAGATGTTTTTTTCGCGATATTTGAATATTGTCGCGGCGACATGCCTGTTTTGCTTTTGAAAAAACGCGAAAAATAATGCACTGAGCTAAAACCAAGCGTTTCGGATATTTGGGTGAAGTTTAAAATTCCTTCGCTGATTAAACGCTTTGCTTCCTTTATTTTGAGGGCGAAAAAATACTGCATAATGCCCATCTTCTTTTTTTCGCTAAACAGATGCTTGATGTAGCTTTTACTAAAGCAAATATCCTTACACACCTCGTCAAGGCTGAGTTGCCTTTTAATATTGTTTTCCAAAAACCGAACAACTGCCTCGACAATTCTATCTTCGTTTACATCCTTTGCAAAAGAACTTGTTTTTTTGTCTACGGACATATCAAAGCGAATAAGCGAAATTAAAAATTGCTCCAAATATGTTTTAATAAGCTGTTCACTGCCAAATGGCGGGTTGTCTTTTTTTATCAGCTTAGTTTGATACAGAAGGTCGAATGGGTCCGAAAAAGTTTCGTGCCCCTCTTTTAAGATAAGAGACAGAAGGTTTTTTTGCAAATTGTGAAGCCGCATAATTTTGCGGTTGAAAAAGCTCATTGCTTTATCGTTGCAAATAAAAGTCACTATTATTACATTTGCATATACCCCGTTTGCCCAAATGTTATGATATTCATTCGGGCGATGAAAAATTATTTCACCTTCTTTTAAGGTGTATCCGGCATTATCCGCCATTACACCGACTTCGCCCTTGTTTATGTATGCAAACTCCCAAAAGTCATGCTTTTCCCCGCTGAACAAAAAATCACATTCATATTCAAACGAGTGTATTGTAACTATTTTTTCAATGTTTATTACCGTGTTAAGAGCTGTCGGCGTAAATATTTATATTCACCTCCTGTGTCCGATAGTGCAAGTTTTTAGTACTTATTGTGTAAATACTTTTATCATTATATAGTATATTATAATTATGGTAAAAAGTAAAGGCAGGATTTAATATTTGTTTGTAACAAAAATACTGTATGCCTAATTGTGCATAAAAAGGGAGGGAATTAGTTATGAAGGTGCTTGTTACAGGTGGTGCGGGTTATATTGGCTCTCACACTTGTGTGCGTTTGATAGAAAACGGGCATGAAATTGCTGTGCTTGATAATTTATCAAATAGCAATGAAAAAGCGCTGCAAAGGGTTAAATCCATTACCGGCGCCGATTTTAAATTTTATAAGGCGGATTTGCTTGACAAGGAGGCATTAAACTCTGTTTTTTCTAATGAAAGATATGATGCGGTTATTCATTTTGCCGGTTTAAAGGCAGTTGGCGAATCGGTGGAAATACCGCTTAAATATTATGCCAATAATGTTAGCGGAACAATAAATCTATGCGAGGCAATGAAAAACAATAATGTTAAAAAGCTTGTTTTTAGTTCGTCTGCAACGGTGTACGGAAACCCAAAATCATTACCGATAACGGAGGATTTTCCCGTTGGGGCAACCAATCCGTATGGGCAAACTAAACTTATGATTGAATATATTTTAAAGGACTTATATTTGTCTGATAATAGTTGGGATATAGCATTGTTGCGATACTTTAACCCTATCGGGGCGCATCCAAGCGGGCTTATCGGAGAGGACCCGCGTGGGATTCCAAATAACCTTTTACCGTATATTTCTCAGGTTGCGGTGGGAAGGTTGCCGTATCTTAATGTTTATGGTAACGACTATGACACGCCGGACGGAAGCGGTGTTCGTGATTATATCCATGTGATTGATTTGGCGGACGGGCATATTAAAGCTATCGACAAGCTAAACGCAAACCCCGGGCTTGTGACATATAATTTGGGAACCGGGAATGGATTTAGCGTCTTTGAAATGATAAGGGCGTATGAAAAAGCAAGTAAAAGAAAAATAGAATATAAAATAATGCCGCGGCGGCAAGGGGATATAGCGGCATGTTATGCAAACACCGATAAAGCAAAAAATGAGCTTGGCTTTCAAACTCTTTACGGAATAGACGATATGTGCGAAAGCAGCTGGAAATGGCAGGAGATGAATCCAAATGGATATAAATAAAACAACACTTATTATTATGGCGGCAGGAATGGGCAGTCGGTTTGGCGGGTTAAAGCAAATTGCGCCTGTTGGACCGAATGGCGAAACGATACTTGATTTTTCAATTCATGATGCAAAAAAAGCAGGGTTTGACAATTTAGTTTTTATAATCAAAAAAGAAATTGAAGAAGATTTTAGAAATGCAGTAGGCAAAAAGGCTGAAAAGATTTTTAACACATCGTATGTTTTTCAAGAAATTGACAGCCTTCCGAGCGGTTACAGCGTGCCTTCAAACAGAGTGAAGCCATGGGGAACTTCACATGCTGTGTTGCAAAGCGCAAGCATAGTAAACACACCGTTTGCCGTTATTAATGCCGATGATTTTTACGGTCAGAGCACATTTAAAATTATAAAGGAACACCTTGAAACCGCAAAAGATTATGATTATTGCATGGCGGGTTTTTTGCTTAAAAACACCCTTACAGAGCATGGAACGGTTGCGCGCGGCGTGTGTGAAACAGAAAATGGGTATTTAAAACGCATTACGGAAAGGCTTAAAATAAAAGACATGAAGTACACCGAGGACGATGTTTCGTGGACAAACCTGCCGGATGATACCATTGTGTCAATGAATATGTGGGGGTTCACGCCAACGATATATGGTGAATTGCAACAGGGCTTTGAGCAATTTTTGAAAAATCTTAAAGATGAGGAAAAATCAGAATATCTTTTACCGCATACGGTTGATAATTTACTAACACAAAAAAAAGCGACTGTAAAGGTTTTGCAAACACATGAAAAATGGTACGGGGTCACTTATAAGGATGATTTGCCTTTCGTGCGACAGGGAATAAACAAACTGTTGGAGAGAGGTTTGTATGATTGATTTTAAAAATATCCTTTCGCAGTTTAGCATTACAGGCGATATAAAATGTAAAACCGCATATGGAGAGGGTCACATCAACGACACCTATTATGTAAGGGTTGCAGACGGAAGGTATATACTTCAACGCATAAACAAGGAAATATTTAAAAATCCACCTGAAATTATGCGAAATATAGAAAAAATTACCGCACATTTGCGAAAAAAGATTGTTGAAAAGGGCGGGGACCCCGCACGGGAAACATTAACGATAATCCCTACCAAAAGCGGGCAAAGCTATTATAAATCGCCTGATGGCAACTATTACAGAATATATACTTTTATCACAGGCGCAAAAACATACCAGTCTGTTCAAAAGCCTGCCGATTTTTATAATGCCGGCAAGGCTTTTGGGATATTTCAAAAAATGCTAAGCGATTTTCCGGCAGCCGAGCTCTTTGTGCCGATAGCGGATTTTCATAACACAAAGGTGCGGTTTGAAAACCTTTTAAACGCCGTAAACTGTGATAAAGCCGGCAGGGTAAAATATGTTCAAAGTGAGATTGATTTTGCTTTGCAACGCCAAAGCGATGTAAATGTGTTGGTGGATTTAATCGAAAAAGGAGATATCCCGCTCAGAGTTACCCATAATGACACCAAATATAATAACATTATGATTGATGATATAACGGGCGAGGGGGTTTGCATAATAGACCTTGACACCGTTATGCCGGGCTCGCTTCTTTATGACTTTGGCGACAGCATTCGTTTTGGTGCAAGCAATGCCTTGGAAGATGAGCGGGATTTGTCAAAAGTTTATATGGATAACAGGCTTTACGAGGCATTTGTCAAAGGCTTTTTTGGAGAAGTCGGAAAGGAAATGACGGAAGCGGAAGTGGAACACGCGCCTTTTTCTGCAAAGCTTATGACATACGAATGCGGTATGCGTTTTTTAACGGACTATTTAAACGGCGATGTTTATTTCAAAATTCATCGACCCAAACATAATTTGGACAGGGCAAGGGCGCAGTTTAAACTTGTTTCCGATATGGAGAAAAAAATGGATTACATGAGGGAGGCTGTAATGGGATATGTTAAAACCGGTGTTTGATGTTGATTTTGTGCCGGCGGCTGTATTCAATAACAGTTTTTTGTCAGTTGCGGATGAGGCGTTTTCAATTGCAATTGAAAGAGAAAATGGGTTTGTTTACAGGTTTGACACAAAAATAATTAGCAGCGACATTGAAAAAAGTTGCTTTTATGCAGAACGACTTTTGAAAATGCTTTTGTGGACCGTAGGCGGTTTTAAAATATTTATTGGCGGAAACAAGGCGGTATGCGATTATTTGGCTGCCTGCTATCGCCCCGGCGGCATAAGAGCTTTTGATGCCAAATTTATGAGCCGTGTATACGAAAATCCATTTGAAGTTATTGTTACCGACATTAGCAAGGTGCCTTGTAAAAATGAAAACTTTGTTTCTATCGGGAGGCATTTGGATGGAAATCGTATAGGATTTGATGCGGGCGGAAGTGATATTAAAGTTTCAGCAGTTGTTGAGGGAAAGGTAATTTATTCAGAAGAAATTGTTTGGAACCCCAAAATTAACAGCTCACCCGATTATCATTACCGATACATAAGAAGCGCGCTTGAAAAAGCGGCTGCTAAAATGGAACGGGTGGATGCGATAGGGGTGAGCTCTGCCGGAGTATATGTTAATAATCGTGCCATGGTGGCATCCTTATTTATTAAAATTTCTGATGAATTGTTTGATGAAAAAATTAAAGACATTTATTTAAACATTGCAAAAGAAATGGGTGATATTCCCGTAACGGTAGCAAACGACGGCGATGTTGCGGCGCTTGCCGGTTCTATGTATAAAAATAGAAACAATGTGCTTGGGATTGCAATGGGCACAGGCGAGGCGGGCGGATATATCGACTCGGCGGGCAATATAACAAATTATTTAAACGAGCTTGCTTTTGTTCCGGTTGACTATGACAAAAACGCCTCCATTGATGAATGGTCGGGTGACCGCGGTTGCGGCAGTTCTTATTTTTCACAAGATGCCGTAATACGGTTGGCACCCCAAGCAGGTATTATTCTTTCCGATAAGCTTACACCCGCCGAAAAACTAAAGGAAGTTCAATTTTTAATAGAAAAGGGGCAGGAAAATGCCCGTAAAATTTTTGAAACAATAGGCGTTCATTTGGGATATGCGGTTGCGCACTATGGCGAGGTGTACGATATAAGGTTTTTACAGCTTATGGGTCGCGTTACATCGGGTGAAGGCGGCAACATAATAGTGGAGAATGCAAAAAAAGTTTTAAAAACACAGTTTCCGTCACTTCATGAGAAGATAACATTATATATGCCGGACGAATATGAAAGAAGGGTTGGGCAGTCTATTGCTGCCGCAAGCCTTCCGCAGATAAAAAAATGATAGGAGTTTAGTTTGAAAAAAGCTTTGATTTTGTTTTAAACTAATGCTGAGGCGCATATTTTTGCGAAGAAAAAAATAAATTTGCCCTTGCAAGAAATGGAGCTTAAAATGGAAATTTATTTACCTAACTGCCAGGATGAGGAACAGGCATTAAGCTCGGTTACCCATTTGGCAATAGCGGCGCATCAAGACGACATCGAAATTATGGCTTATGATGGAATTTTAAAGTGCTTCGGACAAAAAAATAAAAATTTTGCGGGCGTTACCGTAACAAACGGCAGAGGAAGTCCACGAAGCGGTATTTATGCCAGCTATACAGATGAGCAAATGCAAGAGGTGCGAAAGCGAGAGCAAAAAAAAGCGGCTTTTATAGGTGAATATTCGGCACAAATTTTTTTAGACCACCTAAGCTCCAATGTCAAAAACCCCGATGATGAAAATGTTGTTGCAGATTTCAAAACAATTATACAAAAGACAAAGCCGGATTATATTTACACCCATAATTTGGCGGATAAGCACGATACCCATGTTGGAGTTGCATTAAAGGTTATAAAAGCGCTTAGGGAGCTTAGCTATATACCCAAAGCGGTATTTGGCTGTGAGGTGTGGAGAAACCTTGATTGGATGCAAGATGACGACAAGGTAAAGTTTGATGCATCGGGTCACGGCAACCTTGAAGCGGCCTTGCTCGGCGTGTTTGATTCGCAAATAGCGGGTGGCAAAAGATACGACCTTGCAACATCGGGCAGAAGAATTGCAAATGCAACATTTAGTGAATCACATAGCGTTGACATTTCAACATCCCTTTCATATGCCATGGATTTAACACCGCTTGCAGCAGATAAAACTCTTGAAGTTGGCAGGTTTGTACTGCAGTATATCAACAACTTTTCAAAGGATGTTTTAAATAAATTGGAGGCTTTGCAATGAATTTAATAAAATGCAATAACTACGACGAAATGTCTGCCCAAGCGGCAAAAATAATTGCGGCACAACTTATGAAAAAGCCAAATTGTGTTTTAGGGCTGCCGACTGGCTCCACACCGTTGGGTGTATATGGAATCTTAGTCCAAATGAACAAAAACGATAAAATTGATTTCACAAAAGTAAAAACATTTAATTTGGATGAATATTACCCCATAAGCAAAAAAAACACGCAAAGTTATCACTTTTTTATGCACGATAATTTTTTCAATCATATTAACATTGATGAACAAAATGTCAATATTTTAAACGGCGAGGCAGAAAACCCCCAAATTGAATGTGAGCTGTATGAAGAAAAAATCAAAAATTCAGGCGGAATTGATTTGCAGCTGCTTGGAATCGGGCAGAATGGTCATATTGGGTTTAACGAGCCGGGAAAGGCTTTAAAAAGCAAGACGCATTTAATAGAACTCACCCAAAACACTATAAATGCCAATTCAAGGTTTTTCGAAAAGACAGAGGATGTTCCGAAAAAATCGCTTACCATGGGGATAGGCACCATTATGAAGGCAAAAGAAATTGTTATTATTGCAAGCGGAAGGGAAAAGGCAAATGCAGTTTACGAACTTTTAAGCGGCGAAATAACTACTGCAAACCCGTCCACAATTTTAAATGCCCATAATAATGTTACATTGATTGCCGATGCCGCTGCATTGGGCGAAAACTAAAATTAATTTATTCTTACCATTATAAGGCATAAGGGGCTTGCCCCCTTATGCCTTATGTGATAAAATGGGTGAGGTTGGGCAAAAATACAATTATTGTGGAGGTGCCATGAAAAAGAGGGCTTTATTTACTTTTATTTTAATTGTTGCAATTGCGATTTCAGGGCTGTATTTGCTTAAAAAATCTTCGCACCCATTGGCGCTAAAAGCTAAAGCATACGCAAAACATGTAATAACGAAAGCTGTCTTGCCCCCTCTTTTTAATGAGCAAAAGTGGCTTGCAGGGGCTACGGAAAAAACATTTTACAAAGGCGGCGCCAAGGTAATTGCAACTGATGCAACAAAGCGTTTTATCAATTATTCCGAAGGGTTTTATTTTGATGTTCCGGATGATTTTGTTTTTGAGACCAATCGAGTATATACGACTGCAAACAGTGACCGAGGTAGTGTTACCGTTTCAAGAGAATGGTCATTTGAAAAGAATGTTGATGAATATATTGCTCATTACTTGAATAGATTTATTTTAAGCCCTCAGTTTAGGGAAAGCAATAACATAAGCATGTTTGAAAACTATGCAAAGGACAATATGCAGGTGATAACGGTTGCTATAAATGATTTGCCGCCCGATAAATTCGATAAATACACCTATATAATAATAAAAACAAAAACTCCGAACTTTTATCGGCTTATGTTTAAATACAAGTCAATCGACCGTCTATTTCATAAGCAGGTAATCGATGAAACAATCAAAACTTTTAAATATTTTTCGCCAAACCCGAAGCCCATTGAAATAACCGAGTTCGAGCCTGTTATCCCCGATTTTTGGTCTGATGAAACAAGCAGGCTTTATGATAAAATAAAAGGGTTAAAAAGCCTTAATTGGGGAATTTTTGCTCAAGATATATACAATGATGGGATTAACAACAAGGTGCCTGAATTGGAAAAAAAGTTAAATTATAAATTCGGGGTGGTGCTTTCATACCTTCAGTTTGGAGAGCGTTTTCCAATTGATTTTATGCGAAAAAACTATGAAAACAACAAGCTTGTTGAGTTGACATATCAAATAACATCCTCGAACAACGAGGAGCTTTTTGGCTACACCCCTTTTATTGATATTTACCGCGGTAAACATGATGCCCAAATTCGCTCGTTTGCAAAAGAGGCAAAAGAATTTGCAATGCCTTTTTTGTTTAGATTGTGCAATGAACCCAACTCCGATTGGACAAGTTACTCGGCTGTTGTCAACATGAGCGACCCTGAAATTTATATAGCAAATTGGCGCAGAATATATAATATTTTTAAGGAGGAAGGGGTAGATAACGCAATTTGGATATTTAACCCCAACGACAAAAACTATCCGCCTTGTAACTGGAACGATTTCACTGCATTTTACCCGGGAAATGAATTTGTTCATATGATTGGTGTGACAGGGTATAATACCGGAACATACTACAAAACCGAAAAGTGGCGTGAATTTGAAAATATATATGATGATATCAGCAAACATTATTTACCGACATTTGAAAAGTTTCCATGGATTATAACAGAATTTGCCACAAGTTCGGTTGGCGGCAACAAACCGCTTTGGATACGAAAAATGTTCACAAGCCTGTATAAGTACCCGCAAATAAAAATTGCAGTATGGTTTAGCTATGCAGACTTTGAGGTGCACACCGATGATGAAAAAATAGTATCTCGCCCTTATTGGCTGGATGAAACGCCGAATACAACCGAGGAGTTTAAAAAGGGGCTGCAAAACTTTAACAGCGAAGCCTTAATAAACCATTGAAAATTATGACGAAAAAGCTTATAATAAAGGTATATCAATAATATAAGGGGAAAAACCATGTTAAAAAGAATTGTGCCGCTTGTTTTTGTTTTTGTTTTTTTAATTTGCCCGGGCTTTGCAAAAGCCAGTATAATATATGAAAATACAGAAGAAGTAATTTTAACAAAAGGTGTGGTGCAGCAAACGGTTCACAGGTTTACCACAAGCGGGTGGTATAAAATACATACTGTATCCATTGACCTTAACGAAAGCAATATTGACATTAAAACGCTGACATCAAGCGGCGGCATAAACATAAGGGAAAATACATTGGAACTTGCAAAGCAATCGAATGCGATTGCCGCAATAAATGCCGATTTTTTTCAAATTTCCGGCGTTATGTCATCGCGTGCCAGCGCAATTGGCGCTGTTGTTGACAATGGGCATATTCTTACAACGCCGGCAAGGGGAAAAAGCATGGCCACCGTTGCGGTTGACTTTGACAATATTGTTTCAATGGGCGTTTGGGATCAGTACATAGCATTGGTTGCGCCAAACGGCGAAGAACAACAAATATATCATATAAATAAATATTACGATGACGGGGCGCTGATTATATACAACAAAGCGTGGGACAGCATTTCGCCCGGTGCGCCTATTGCGCCGATTGAAATGGTTGTTGAGGACGACATTGTTACCGATATAAGGGTTTGGGCGGATGGCGTTGAGTTTTCAAAAGATAGCTATGTTATAGCGTCAACATCCGCATCCGATACTTTTTTAACAGACAACTTTGAAATTGGCGACAAGGTTGATGTTAGAATGTGGTTTGAGCCTAACCCCGAAAATTATAACATGGCGGTTGGCGGAGGTACGATGTTGCTTATTGACGGAAAAGACGCGCCGGTTACGCATAATATATCCGGAACGCATCCAAGGACGGCAATGGGTGTTGATAAAACAGGTAAAAAGGCGTTTTTTGTTGTGGTTGACGGCAGGCAAAGCGCAAGCACCGGCATGACTTTGACCGAACTTAGAAATTATATGCGTGATATCGGTTGTTATAACGCCATAAATTTTGACGGCGGCGGCTCTACCACTTATGTTTCAAAAGAGCCGAGGCAAAACGACATTACTTTAAAAAATATAGTGTCTGATGGGGCTATGCGCAAAGTTGCAAACGGTGTGGGCGTTATGTTGACCGCCCCTGTGGGGCAGCCTGCAATTTTGGATATATTTGCAAATGGGAAAAGCTTTTATGCAAAAACTCAGCAAGAGATAAATGTAAATATTTACGATGAATATTACCGAAACTTAAACATTCCGATTGAAGATATTAACCTTAGCGTAAGCGGGGCGGCCGGGTATTTTGTAGATAATATTTTATATACCTCCGAGGCGGGTCCTGCCGTTATAACAGCGCAATATAAAAATTTATCATCATCAATAGAGGTGTATGTGCGTTCGCCTTTACAGCAGCCGGATACTGATATCATGCGGCTTGCAGACGATATGGAAACGGGCGGCACCAAGATAGCGCTTTTAGGCAGCACAAAGTATTCCAACATATTGGGGTTACTTTATTCACAGCGGGCAATGGCAAAAGCAAATGAGCAGGCAGACGCAACTGTGCTTGTGGGCGATACAGCGCAAAATATTTTAAAGACAGCAGCCTCGCCCCTAATTTACGGCAACTATTACTATGCGGCATACAAGCAAAACAACATTATAATTCAAATGGATAACTCAAAAGGCGGTTTGCTAAAATCCGACGCCGAGCAATGGAACAGGTTTTTATCTCAGCTTGATGATATTACCGTCAAAAATGTTATTATTACCCTTTCAAAGCCGCTCTCCATGTTTGAAAACAAGCATGAATTAAGCCTATTTAAGCAGGTGCTTGAAGAAAAGCTTGTTGACATGGGTAAAAATGTGTTTGTGGTATATGATGATGAAAAGGATTCAATAGAAATTGAAAACGGAATAAGATATTTTGGCTTAAAAGGAATAAAAGGCATTAAATCAACCGACTATACATCGCTCAAGGAATGTCGGTATATACTTATAACATCGGTTGGCGATAATGTGTGGTACCAAATTAAAAATATACTTTAAGGTGTTTGGCTGCTTTTAATTAAAATTTTAACCGCCTCGACTGCTGTTTTGATAGCGTTGCCGGTATTTTGCGGCATCGAGCTTAGCTTGCTGCCTTTTTCCGTTTCTTGGTTCCACAAAACAGACAGCACCGCACCGCTTTGCGCTCTTAGAATACTTGACACAATAAAAATGGCGGCGCACTCCATCTCAGACGCTAAACAGCCGGAATGTATCCAAGCGTTCCACTTGTTTTCAAGTTCGTAGCTTGTGGGCATTCTATTTGGGCAATGTTGCCCGTAAAAAGAATCTTTGCTTTGCACCACCCCTAAATGGCTGCTATATCCGTTTTTTTCGGCTGCGTTCAGCAGCGCGCTTGTAGCCGTAAAATCCGCAATTGCCGGATATTCTATTGGCGCGTATTCTTTAGATGTGCCTTCCGCTCGAACAGCACCGGCGGCTATTATGATGTCGCCGCCTTTTATATGAGGTTGCATTGCGCCGCAAGTTCCGACACGAATAAAAGTTCTCACGCCCGCCTTGTATAATTCTTCAACCGCTATTGCGGCGGACGGTCCACCAATCCCTGTTGATGTTACCAACACCTTTTCACCGCACAGTGTGCCGCAGTATGTTGTAAATTCCCGGTTGTGTGCAATAATTTTTGAGTCGTCTAAATGTTCGGCAATGCTTTTTACCCTGCCGGGGTCACCCGGCAAAATCGCATATCTTGCCCCAATGTTATTATCCAACCCGATATGATATAGTTTGTTCACATTGCCACTCCCTTTACTTTCTGTTGTGTTTATTTTATAGTTATTACTTTGGAATGTCAATGTTTAAATTTACGAAAGTGATGCAAGCACCGCCGCTTTGGTTACAAGCCCCTTTAAACGGTTGTCGTTATCCACAACCGCAATGGGGAATGCTGATTTTGCGGCAATTGGGATTAAATCGGAAACAGGAGTTTCAAGTTGCGTTGTGGGAACATCGGTATACACCGCGTCATTGAATGAAAGTTCACCGTTTCTCACCGCAAGCGCACGCTCAAGGGTTAGGATGCCTACAAACCGAAGCTTATCCCCCACAACAAAAACACTTGAAAACCCGTTATCGTACATTTGTTTTAGCGCATTTTTTGCGCCGTTTCGCGAGTGTGCCAAGCAAGACGGCGTTATCATAATGTTTTTTACGCTGTAAACATGCGTTTTATCAGCGCTGTTTGTAAACTCTTTAACATAGCTGTTGGACGGATTTGACATCATCTCCTCCGGTGTGGCGGTTTGTATAATCTTTCCGTCTTGCATTATGGCGACATTATTCCCAAGCTTAAAGGCTTCATCTATATCGTGGGTAATAAAAACAATTGTCTTGTTAAGCTTTTCTTGTATTGAAAGCAGTTCAAACTGCATTTCGCGGCGTACAAGCGGGTCGAGCGCTGAAAAAGGTTCATCCATGAGCAAAACATCAGGGTTGTTAATAAGCGCCCTTGCAATGCCTACACGCTGGCGCATACCGCCGCTTAAATTTAAGACGCTTTGACCTTCCCAACCGCTAAGCCCCACCATGGATATTATCTCCATTGCTTTTTCCTCACGCTCTTTTTTGCTTACACCTTTAATTTCAAGCCCGTATGCTGCATTGCTTAAAACATCCCGATGCGACATAAGCCCAAAGTTTTGAAACACCATGGAAACTTTGTTTCGTCTAAATTCTCTAAGCTGCTTTGCGGAATAATTTTTAATGTTATCCCCTTCAAAGTAAATTTTGCCCGAAGTAGGAGGTTGCAACATATTCAGGCACCTAATAACGGTTGATTTCCCCGAGCCGGACAGCCCGATGAGCACAAAAATTTCACCCTGCCTAACTTCAAACGAAACATTATCAACAGCAACCGTCACGCCCGTTTTTTTTAATACCTCATTTTTAGAAAGACCTTTTTTCAACATTTCGCGCGCTAAAAGCTTTTTGCTTCCAAACATTTTAGTTAAATTTTCAACTTTTAAAATCTTATTATTTTCATTCATTTTTTTTAAAAACTCCTTGAGTCAATCTATCTAAAATAATGGCAACAATAACAATTGCAATGCCGGCGGCAAACCCCCTGCCGCTTTCCAAGCGATTGATTCCTTTAATTACCTCGGAGCCAAGCCCGGTTGCGCCTATCATTGAACAGGTTACAACCATGGAGATTGCCATCATAATGGTTTGGTTTACCCCCGCCATTATAGTGGGCAACGCTTGCGGAATTTGCACTTTAAACAATATTTGCATTTTTGTTGAGCCGAAGGCTTTTGCCGCCTCCACAACCTCAACATCCACCTGCCGAATACCATGGCTTGTAAGGCGTATAACGGGCGGCAACGCATAGATTGTTGTGGCTATCACCGCAGGAACATTTCCAAGCCCCAACAGCATAACGGCAGGTATCAGATAAACAAAGCTTGGCATTGTTTGCATTGTATCAAGAACGGGGACTGCAAAAATGCTGATTTTTTTGCTTGCCGACATAACAATGCCGGAAGGCAAGCCTATTAGCAACGAAATTATTACAGACGCTATAATGATGGCAAGAGTTGCATACATCATGTCAAAAAGCCCTATAACGCCTATAAAAAAAAGCAATGCCGAATATAAAATCGATGTGCTGATTTTTTTGCTCACTTTGTATGAGGCGAAAAAAACCGCGATTATAAGCAACCACCACGGAATGGCGTTTACCGCACTTCCAATGGCATTTAGAAAAAGTTGAAGGCTTTTTGAAACAGCTTCAAAAAAAGGACTCCAATTTTGCAGCATAAAGTTTATAAATTTATCGATTGGAGCCTTAATATCAATATAAATATCTTCAGGAAAAACAGTTAGCAGTTTATGCAATTCAAGTCACATCCCTTTATTTTAAAAGCTCGCCGCGCACAAGCTCTGCTTTATCGGATGGCAGCCATTCGTCTAATAAGTTATCATATTCAACAAGAAACCATTTTGCCGCATCTGCATACTCGGCATTGTTTTCGTTAATGTACATGAGCGCCTTTGAGGTAAGCTCGCTTGATGTTGAATATTTGCTTAAAAACTCAACAAATTCCGGATTGTCTTTTACAAACTGCGGGTTTGCGCATACCGTTAGCCGCACCGAAGGGCATTCGCATTTACCTTGTCGGTACAGGCTTTCTTCATAAGGGGCATCTTCAAGCAGCAGAAGGTCATATTTACCGGTAATCCATGTGGGCTCCCAATAGTATGCAACGATAGGCTCGCCTTTTTCGTATGCGCCCGCAATAGATGCCGACAACGCCGCGTCGGAACCGGGGTCGATATAATTATAAAACTCATCAAGACCATAATACTCCACTTTTTTTCGCATGATTTCGTCTATTTCCCAACCCGAGATAGACCCATATATCCGCCCCTTTGAAGCATCCTCGGGGTCTGTGAAAACATCCTTGTAATTTTTTAAATCTTCAACCATTTTTAAATCAGGCGCAAGCGGCTCTATTCCTCTGGAAGGGTCACCTTCGACTACATAGCGCGGAACATAAAGCCCTTGGATATTGTCGTCATAATTAACGCCAAGCTCAATGAGTTCGCCTGATTGCACATCACCGCTGTATGCGGGAATATTGTCGGTCCATGTTTCCATGTATAAATGTATATCACCTTTTTTTAAAGCCCCGTATGTTACAGGTGTGGAACCGGATATTTCTTCCGTTTCCAAATCGTATGCCGTTTCTGCAATATACATTGCAACCGCATTGTGAAATTTCATGCTGTCCCAACCCACATCACCAAAAATTATTTTTTCGCTTTGTTGGGTGCACCCGCTTGAAATAAGCAACGCCGCCACACAAATAAGCATTATTAAACCTCTTTTTTTCATAATACACTCATCCCTTTTAGCCTTTTTTAAAAGGCGGTATTTTTGCATAACCACTACAATTATGGTTATATGTTTAATACGAATTAACATTTTGAAAATTTATTTAATTCTATTAAACCGACACGCTTATTATACAATGCAAGTTGTTAGTTGTCAAGTTAATATTTATGTGATAAAATATATAGAATGCAATGTCCAAAATAAAGGATGGGAGATAACATACTGTGGAAAGAAAAGAACAAATAACCATACCCCGTTACTTGAAAATAGCGGTAGATATAGCTGTGCGGATTGTTTCAGGCAATTTGTCGGTGGGGGAAAAATTAAAAGGGCGTTCTGTGCTTTCCACCGAATATAATGTTTCGCCCGAAACTATCCGCAGGGCAATGTCGCTTTTATCAGACAAAAATGTGGTGAAAATCAATGCAGGCAGCGGGATTATTGTTCTATCGCATGAGCATGCCGTAGAGTTTGTAAATAACTTTAATTCGGACGAGGTGCTTTCACAAACGAAAAAAAAGCTGTCGCATTTGTTGAGAAAGAGGTCTGCGCTTGACCAGGAAATAATGGATACAACCAAGCAGATTTCGGAAATGTATAAGTATCGGCGCTCTAATTTAATAAATCCGGTTGAAATTGTTTTGCCAAAAGATTCCCATGTAATAAAGAAAAGCATTGGTGAGCTTCAAATATGGCACAATACCGGTGCAACAATAATCGGTATTGTGCGTCAAAACAAAATTTTTATCTCACCCGGACCATACTTTGCTTTTGAGGTTGGCGACAAAGTTTTAATTGTGGGAGACGAGCATGTAATTGAAAGGTTCAACGCTTTTGTAACCAAAAAGTCAAGCAGTTACCTATAATGTTTAAAAAAGGAAATGAAAAACCGCCGAAGGTCTTTGGTTCGGCGGCTTTTTCGGGCTCTTGCCCCTTTTTTACGCAATGCTGCTCTTGCAGACTTTAGCGTTCGTTATATCATAAATTATTTCCTCAAAACAAATCGGAGTAACGATATTATCGCAAAGTGTTTTTGCAATTTCATAAATTTCTTTTTCACATGCGCATATCTCTGGCATTGTTTTTGTTTCGATACATTCTATGCCATCGTTTGATTGGGTTTTAACTATTTCTATACCATATGTTGACAGATTAATATTTGCACTGTTGGTCTGGGTCTCCAATATGTAATATTCTACATTAAATGGCGCGATTGAACCGTCTGCTTCTGTTAATCTTTTAGTTGAATATAAAATTCTTTTCACATATTTCACCTCCTTTGTTACAATATTATTACAATGCAATCATATAACAAATGTAACGAAATTGAAATATCTATTCATCGCAATTTATTTCATAATTCGACAAATTACGACACGAAAATAAACATATTATTACAGTTTTGTCGAATTATATCGAATAGAATTGCCCTTTTCGTTATTTATTGGTAAACCTGACCTGTTTTTTAAAAAGGCTTTTTGTATTTCTGATGATGCCACCGGTATAAGGCAAAGTGAAATTGTCGTTAGCCATTGTTTGAAAGAAAGCGGTGTAACTTTAAATATTTCTGACACTTTGGGCAGCATGATTACTAAAATTTGCATTGCCGAGCAAATCAGAAAAGATGCAATGAGATATTTGTTTTTAAATAACTCTGCACTGAAAATGGTTTTGTTGTTTCGCACATTAAAGGCATGAAAAAGTTGCGAAAGGCTTAAAACGGCAAATGCCATTGTGCGTGCAGTAACAAGATTATATTTTAAAAAGCCTAAATTAAACGCGAATAAAGACACAGCGCCTATCAGGCAGCCTTCAAGAAAAACACTAAGCCCCAAGCCGTCGGAAAACAATCCGCTTTTAGGGTTTTTAGGCTTGTGCAGCATTATGTTATCGTCAAAAGTATCTATTCCAAGCGCAACCGCAGGCAGTGAATCGGTTACAAGATTAACCCATAGCAGCTGAATTGCAAGCAGAGGAGGAGGCCATCCAAAAAATATTGCAACGAATATCGTTAAAATTTCACCAATATTTGACGAAAGCAGAAAGTGAATTGATTTTCTTATGTTTTCATAAATCCCTCTGCCTTGGCGGACTGCCTCAACAATTGTTGAAAAATTATCATCGGCAAGCACCATATCCGCAACGCTTTTTGCAACCTCTGTTCCGTTTATCCCCATGGCACAGCCTATGTCGGCAGCTTTTAACGCAGGGGCATCGTTTACGCCGTCACCTGTCATTGCAACTATCGCGCCTCTGTTTTGAAAAGCCTTTACAATCCTAAGCTTGTCCGCCGGAGTTATTCTTGCAAAAACGCTATACGAAAAGATGTTATTTTCCAACTGGTTTTGTGGAATAAGCGCAAGCTCTGCGCCGGTGATTGCTTTGCTGTTACTTCTTAAAATACCAAGCTCGCTTGCAATTGAGCAGGCGGTCGTTATGTGGTCGCCTGTTATCATAACCGTTTTAATTCCTGCTTTTGAACACATTTTAACCGCTTGCGCCGCCTCGGGGCGTATCGGGTCAGCAGTTCCGATTAGACCATTAAAAACCAAACTGCTTTCCGGGTCGTTTGGAATGCTATCCGTTTCACGATATGCAACGGCAATTACCCGCAAGGCTTTTTTCGCCATCTCATTGTTTTGTTGTAAAATTTCCTGCTCCTTTTCCTTGCTTAGCAGACACTTTTTTATCAAAACATCAACCGCACCTTTTGTGATTATTCGATACCCGCTCCTGTATTTATGTATAACCGTCATAAGTTTTCTATCAGAGTTAAAGGGGATTTCCAAAACCCGCTCAAAGTGCGGGATTTTGCTTGCCTTTTCCATAATTGCTCTTTCGGTAGGGTCGCTGCCGTTGCTACATATGGCTGCAAGCTCTATTGCATTTTTGTTGTAATCACAGCATGTGGTCATAACCTTGATTTTGTTTTGGGTTAAAGTGCCTGTTTTATCGGAACAAATTACCGTTGCGCTTCCAAGCGTTTCTACCGCCGGCAACTTTCTTATTATCGCATTTTTGGCAGACATTCGCATAACGCCTATTGCAAGAACAACCGTAACGGTAGCAGGCAGCCCTTCGGGAATTGCCGCAACCGCAAGGCTTACAGATGTCATAAACATATCAAAAAGCGGCATTCGCCTTGCCAAGCTTATTGCAAAAATTACGGCGCATATAGAAAGAGTGCCTATGCCAAGGCTTTTCCCGACCCTTGCCAACCGTATTTGCAATGGTGTTTGATTGGTTTCGGCATGCATCAAAAGGCTTGCGATTTTACCCACTTCCGTGTTCATTCCGGTTGATGTAACAACTGCCTCGGCATGTCCGGCAACAACCAATGTCGTTGCAAAGACCATGTTTTTTTGGTCTGTAATTTGTGCTTTATGATAAATTTGCGTTGCATCCTTTTCCTGCGGCTGGGATTCGCCTGTAAGCGCCGATTCTTCTGTTTTAAGCGAGGCGCATTCTATAATTCGCGCGTCGGCAGGGATGTAGTCGCCTGCTTGCAGCAGCAAAATATCGCCGACAACAACCTGCTCGCAATCAACGGTAATTACCTTATTGTCCCTTCGGACTCTTGCGTGGGGAGAAGACATTTTTTTTAATGCTTCAATTGCTTTTTCCGCTTTGATTTCCTGAATAACGCCAAGCAGCGCATTTACTGTAACTATTATTAAAATTATAAATGGTTCGGCATAGTCACCCTTGCCCTTTAAAAAGGAAATGACAAAGGAAATAAATGCTGCGGCAATTAGGGTTAGCACCATAAAGTCTGATAGTTGCTGTAAGATTCTTTTAAAGAGAGTGGTTTGCCTTTTTTCTTTTAACTTGTTTTCACCATATTTTTTTATCCTTTCGATGTATTCTTTTTCTCCAATTCCTGTTTTGCTTGTTTCGAGCAGTTCTAATACTGCGTTTATCGGTTTATCGTACCATGTCATTTGAATTATCACACCCCTTTTTATCATATGTATGCCGTGCACATGTCAAATATGCAATGAATAATATGTTGTAAGGGTGTTGAATAAAAGCGATATCATCGCTTCAAAACAACAATGTTTCCCAAAAACAAGATAACAGGAGTGATGATTATTTTCATAACCAATATAATGCTTGCAGTTTCACTTAGTGTAGATGCGCTTGGGATAGGTGTTGCGTATGGATTAAAAGGCGTGAAGATACCAATCACCGCCAAAATTATTATATTTGCCGCGTCCTTTGTTATTGCAACTCTTTGTGAGCTTTTAGGGCAATATTTGCTAAGTATATTGTTACCTTTTGTAATCAAAGCGATTGGAATAGTAATACTTTTAGCAGTAGGTGTTTACACGGTGTTTAGCGACCCATTTTCTTATGATGCCGATAAATCCCTTGACATTGATTTATCGGAAGCCTTTTTTATGGGGATTGCTCTTAGCATTGATTCAGTTGGGGTTGTTATAGGGAACACCGCAATAGGTGGGGCTTTAAACATATTGCCGCTTGCCATATCAATATGTCAATTTGGCTTTTTAAGCATAGGTCAAAAAATAGGGAGCAAAATAATGTTAAGAGGTAAATTGGGGTATCGGTCTTTATCCGTTTTAACAGGCGCAATAATTATAATTATAGCAGTATTTAGAATTATGGGAAGTTAAGTCATGCCATAAGACACATGATAAAAGTTGTAATTTAAAAAAACCCGCTGATTTTAGCGGGTTTTTTAAAAATTATTTATCGCTTAGCCTTTTCAAAAAAAGCCGTGTTCTTTCGTTTTCCGGGTTATCTATAACGTCTTGCGGCTTGCCTTCTTCAATAATAACCCCGTCCGACATAAATATAACCCTGTCTGAAACATTGCGTGCAAAATCAATTTCATGCGTTACAATAACCATCGTTATTTTTTTTGACGCCAGCGAGCGTATTACTCTTAATATTTCGCCTGTCAGCTCCGGGTCAAGCGCGGAGGTGGGCTCATCAAAAAATAAAACCTTTGGGTTTAGCGCAAGAGCCCTTGCAATTGACACACGCTGCTGTTGTCCGCCCGATAATTCACAAGGATAATTATACAATTTGTCGGTAAGCCCGATTCTATCTAAAATGGCTTTGGCATTTATAGTTATTTCGTTTAAAATTTCTTGTTTGTTTTTTTTAAAATCTTGCCGTTCTTTTGCTAAAAGCTTAGGAGCAAGCTCAACATTCTCCAACACATTATATTGGGGGAATAAATTAAAGGATTGAAAAACAAGGCCAAAATTAAGCTGTTTTTTTCTTTCGTCAAAAGGTTTTTTGGGTTTTGTTTCATCTGCATCAAACACTATTTCTCCATCAACAAAAATCTTGCCCTTGTTTGCTTTTTCAAGAGAGGTTATGCATCGCAACAAAGTTGTTTTGCCGCTGCCGGACGAGCCAAGCACCGACAACACCTCACCTTGCCTCATATTAAAGCTAACGCCTTTTAGCACCTCGTTTGAATCGAAGCTTTTGTGTAAATTTTTAACCTCTAATATGTTCATTTATTAGCCCCTATAATAATTCAACTTGTTTTCTATGTATCCGAAAAGTAATGTCAAAATGCCGTTAAACACTAAAAAATAAATTCCGGTTGAAAAAAGCGGCCAAATAAGACCTTGTTTGGTAAACCGCTCAGCGCACATAATAATTTCGGCAACACCCACAATTCTTGCTAATGAAGTGTCTTTTACAAGGGTTATTACCTCATTGCTCATGGCGGGCATTATCCTTTTTACAACTTGAAACAACACCACTTTAAAAAAGATTTGCGCTTTTGTCATGCCCAAAACTTGTCCCGCCTCATACTGCCCCTTGGAGATGCTTTCAATACCGCCGCGGTAAATCTCTGAAAAATATGCGGCATAGTTTATTACAAATGCCACAAGCACCGCTGTCAACCGAGATTTCAAAGGAAAGTCCAGCAACAGCCCCGGAGCATATAAAACAACAAAAATTTGCAGCATTAAAGGCGTGCCGCGAATAATCCAAACAAAGGTTCTTGATAGCCACTTAAGCGGCGCAAACTTTGACATTGAACCAAATGTTATAACCAATCCCAGCGGCAAAGCCAAAAGTAGTGTGCAAGAAAATATGATGCAATTTAAGCCAAAACCCTCAAATAAAACACCTATTGCATCGTTAAACATCGTCATGACATCAGTCCTATTTTTTGATTATCAGCTTATCCAGTTTGTACTTCTTAGCAATTTCATCTAACTTGCCGCTTTCCGTTAATTCATCTATTGCTGCGTTTATTTCAGGAACCATGTCGCTGCCTTTTCTAAAAGCAATGCCATATTCCTCGGGTGAAAATTGACGGCTTTCAACAACAACCAAATCGCTAAAATCCGTATCCGCCCCAATAGAACCTATTGAGGTTACATAATCAACAACAGCAACATCCGATGTGCCGGAAGCAACATCCAACAATGCTTTTGCCTGAGAGTCAACCGCCGTAAATTTTGAACTTTTGAAAAAGTCATCATCAAGTGCAAGCTCCTCGCCTGCCGAGCCTTGCTCTGCAACCACATGCGCGCCGTCAACGCTTGCCGAATATTTTTGCAAGTTAGCGGATTTAACAATCATAACTTGTCTGTTGTTCATGTATGCATCGGTAATCTCCATGTTTTCCATTCTATCTTGGGTGATTGTCATGCCATTCCAAACACAATCGATATTTTTGGCATTTAGCTCTATTTCTTTTGAATCCCAATTTATTTCCTGAAAGACAGGTGTCACATCCAATTTTTCACAAACAGCCGTTGCAAATTCTGTTTCAAACCCTATTAATTCTCCGCCTTCTTTGTAATTCATTGGCGCAAACAATGTAATGCCGATAACCATTTCACCTTTTTCGGTAATATAAGTATAGTCCGATTCCGTCTTGCCTGTTTGCTTTACGGTCTGCGTGCAACCCAAAAGCATAAACATCAATGTTAACACAACCATGATAAGTGCCAAAAACTTTTTCATAACTTCTCATTCTCCTCTTAAATGCTGATTTTATTTACGCAAAAATCTTCGCATCGTCCAATTATTCGACATGCGCTATATAATAATAACACTTTAGCGTGATAAAGTCAATTGTTTTTGAAAAATCGTTAAAAAACAGATGCGCCTTTGGTTAACCAAAGGCGCAAAAGGTTGCATATGCAATTATTTTTTTATTTTTTTTTGTAATTTTTTTGTCCTTTTCTTGAGGTTCTCCGAAGATATCCAATGATGAAATGAAGGGATAAATTCCCCATAAAGCGTAAAATCCTCAGAGCAATTATTTTTGGAATTTTCGCATTTTTCTTCTTTTGGCTGATTATTTTCATTCATAAAAAAAACCCCTATAATAATATGTTCAAATTGATGTAAAATATTATTGTGAGCACAAAAAATAAAAATAACCAAGAAAAAACGGTAAAAAAGAGTGCAAAACCACACCTTTTATGATATAATATCTGCAAAGCAGATATTATACTTGTTCCGCAGGAACTTATGCGCCGCCGGTATTTTCCTCACTATGTTCGGAAACGGCGATGCGCAATTATACCAAAATCCTTCGGGCTTATGGTATAATAAAGTATAATTCAGATGATATAATAGGGGAGAATGGGGGTACTTATTGTTATAGAGTATAAAAAGAATTTTAAAAAAACATTTTGGTCATACTTGATTATCATAATAGCCCCTATAATAATTGTAGGTAGTATAGTGTCAAGCTTGTTTTTTATAAGGCTGGCGGAGGACACCAGAAGACTCAACCTTCGGGTTGCGTCACAGATGCAAAGCACGGTAGAAACTCAGCTTATAAATATGCTTACATTGCCGCAGCAGATTAGACAAAATGTATGGATATCAAACCTTATTCGCAATAGGAATGAAAAAAGTATTGAAAGTTTTGAGCTTTGGCGGACAAGTGAGCAGCTGGCTGGGTTTATAGGAAGTAATAACTTTGAAACTATTGGTATATATTTTCAGAAAGACGATGCTGTGATTGATAATTACACAAATTACTCATTTGAGGAATATTATGATAAATATTTGAGCCGCTCAAACTACAGTCTCGATGTGTGGAGCGAAAAATTAAAAAAGGGTGAGCTGCAATCGTTTTTTGCGGAAAGCGTATATGCTGATTGGCCGACTGAAGAAAAGTCGATAATTTTTTGTTATCCTATTGAATTATCAAAAACAGGAAAAGGGGTTGTACTTATTGCTCAGCTTAGGCAAAGTATGATTTTGAATAATTTTTTATTTGATGATGAGCATATGCTAAAAGGTTTTGCCGCGTTTAACCGTGACGGTAAAATGATTTTTTCGGCAGGTGGTTTTCAGTTTGAGATGCCTGCGGAACTTCAGGTAAGTGAGGATAAGGAATATCAGGTTGGTGAGAACACTTTTTTGCATACATCTTCTGATATGTTAGATATAACATATGTTTCGGTATTTCCGCATGGGGCGGCGGGGAATGCTTTTCAATTCTTATACGCTTTTATAGCGTCCTTATTCTTGGGGTTAATTGCTTGCGCATTGCTGGCGAGGCTGGGTGAGAAAAGACTTCAAAAGCCCTTATCGGATATACTTGACGAAAACAAAAATCTTGCGGAAAACCTTAAAGAACGAGCGTTGGTGGGTCTTTTATACAACGAGCAACCAGACGAAGCTGAATTATCAAAGTATAATATAAGCTTTGATATGGAAAAGATATGTGTTATAGCGGTTAGTTTTTCGGAGCTGGAGGATTCGGAGTTTAATATATATTTAGATAATATGAATATTGTTTGGCGTGAGCTTAACACTATTATTTTATCAATAATGGATGAGATGGGCATTAAATGTTATATGGTTCGTTCGAGCACCTCAAATAGTATTTGCATATTAAATTACAATAATAAGTCATTGGAAGCAGTCATTGAACAGGCGGTAAGAGTTTTTAAGGAAAAGCATAATATTTCTTTAAATGTAGGTGCTGGAGATATTATGACTGAAGTTAAAATGATAAGTCAATCATACGATGGGGCTGTTTTTGCACTTCGTTACGCATTGCAGGAAAAGAATGGGGGCGTCATATACCACAAGGATATTCAAAGTATGGAAAATAATAAAATTTATTATACAAACGAAAAAGAATATATGCTTAAAAAAAGCATCAAAGCTGGGGAGAAGGAAAGTGTTGTTAAGGTTTTAGGTGAAATATACGATATCAATTTTTCCAAAAGGCAATTATCGCAAAATACATTGAGGAGATTGATATTTAGCATATCTGCGGCGATATATCAAATTTTAGATGATGTGTATTTAATAGATCATGAAAAACACGAAAAATACGGAAGAGTATGTCAAAACATATTGCGAAGCGACAATGTGGAGGAATGCTTTGTGATATTAAAGGAAATATGTTTAGCGCTTTGCGATGATATTGACACCAACAGTAGTGATGATATGATTAAATCAAAAATAATAAAATATTTGAACGAAAATTATACAAATAAGGATTTGTCCTTGGATATGCTTGCGGAGCACATGAATGTGAGTTATAACTATCTTAGTACATTGTTTAAAAACTACATGGGAACAAATTTCATAATATATTTGACATCCTTCAGATTAAAAAAGGCGGCAGAGCTCTTGAAGCAATCGAATTATACAGTTGGGCAGGTTGCGGAAAAAACCGGTTTTAGCAGCAGCAATTCTTTTATAAGAACTTTTAAAAAAAGCTATGGAACCACACCGGGAAAATATAAGGAATAAACATGATATAAATCTTAAAGAATGAGTATTTCGTAAAAACGGAATATTCATTTTTTTATGTATTTTAATAAAATTTGAATATTTGCTAAATTTTTATGATTGACGCCGGAAGTAGCTGTGTTGTATTATAAAAATATTAATAAAGCTGTTGTGATGGCAGCGTGAAGTAAAGATGAAGGCTTGGTATAAAATTAATGCAGCGATAAAGTTTTTGAAAGTTATTGCATTTTGAACAAAAGGCTGATACAACTTTTTGCACGAGAACTTGGGGACATGTGCTTTTCTGCAAAAACATTATACCGGAAGGGTTTGGAGTCCTCAATTTTATTTATCTTTAAAGTATGATCATGACAAAGGGGTGGCTAATTTATGAAAAAAACAATGGCGATAAAGAATTTGGGATTATCTATGGCGCTAATTTTGGTGATGATGGTGTCCGGCTGTGGAAAAAATGGCGAAAAGAAAGTTACAGTTAACGAAAATGCGAATTTCCCGGATACCTTGACGATTTTTGCCCCAGTAGGGAGCTTCTTATCATCACAAGGGTTGGACAATAATGGCATTATAGGACTTCAATTATTGGAAGAACGCACCGGTACACATGTTGAATGGGAGCATCCCAACAGTAATGCGCTGGAGGAAAAGTTCAATCTAATGGTAGCATCAGGTAAGCTACCTGATCTTATCGTATATTATTGGAACAGTAGAAATGCAAGAGCGCATATTGACGAAGGTATAATTCTACCGTTGCGTGATCTCGTGGCGGCAAATATGCCGAATTTGACGGCATTTAACAATGAAAGGCCTGAGGTGCGCAGGCAATATACCGATGACGACGGCGAAATTGCTTACATACCGTTTATACGCAAGGACAAGGAACTTGGCATTTACTTGGGTCCGATAATCCGAGAAGATTGGTTAGACAATTTGGGGCTTCCAATTCCTAAAACTACAGATGAGCTGTACGCGGTATTAAAAGCATTTAAAGAGGGAGACCCAAACGGAAACGGAATTGCTGACGAGATACCTATGACCGGTACCGGCTTTGGGTCATCACAGTTTGGCATCGGGAATTTAGCGGGCGCGTTTGGCACCAATCACAATTTTTATTTAGATAACGGAGTTATTAAGTATGGTATATTGGAGGATTCCTTTAAGGAAGCGCTTCAATATATAAGTAAGCTGTTTTCTGAAGGACTTATTGATAACGATTACCTTCTCACCGATCGCAACAAGATGGATGCGAAGGCAATGGGTGATCGAGCCGGGTTTTTATTCGGATTTCAACCTTCTATTTATCAAAGGAATATGGATGACGGAGTGCGCAAATTTACAGGAATTCCACATCTGAGAGGACCGCATGGCGATAACGCGTATTTTGTTTCAGCGTATGCGAATGCTGTCGCGACATCATCCGTCGCGGTTACCGCCGCAAATAAGCAACCTGAAGCTACAATGAGATGGATAGATGAGTTTTTCGGAGAGCCCGGATTGACATATATGAATTTCGGCAAGGAGGGTTTAACCTTTAACATGGAGAACGGATATCCCCGTCTTACAGATTATGTTTTAAATAATCCAGACGGAAAATCTATAAATGAGATGTTGTCTATCTCCGTAGCCGCATACGAGTCGGCGTTTCCCACGCTTCAGGATTTTAAATATTATGAGCAGTACTTATCAGATTGGGGACGGGAAGCGATTAACAACTGGAGCGAGGATGTGGATGTTAGTGGGGTGCTGCCGCTTCTTAGCTTTACGGAAAGCGAGTCAGATACGGTCACGCAAATTATGGCGCAGGTTGAAACCTTTGTGTCTGAAGAAATAAACAAGATTGTGCTGGGGCGCGGGAGCATTGGAGATTTGCCGGCGATACGCGAAAGAGTAAAGTCTATGGGGATTGAACGCGTACTGTCTATCTATAACGATGCCTATGCGAGATATCTAAAACGATAAAAGGGGGATGCGGCTAATATGAAAGCGCCTATTGTTAAAACTGCATACGAAGGAAAGCTTGCTGCAAAAAAACGCATGTCGGATGAGATATGGCAGCACAGGCATATTTATGTTATTCTGTTGCCGGCAGTATTGTTTTATCTCCTGTTCTGCTATCTTCCAATGTTCGGAACCGTTATCGCGTTTCAAAAATTTTCGGTTGCTAAGGGTGTCTTCAAAAGTCCTTTTGTGGGGTTAGAGCATTTTCGAAGTTTTTTATCAGACTACAATTTTTGGCGTCTGCTTAGAAACACGATTTCAATCAGCGGATATGGCTTGCTTTTTGGATTTCCGACGCCAATTATATTTGCGCTGTTGCTTAACGAACTTAAGGCAAAGCGCTTTAAGCGCCTCGTGCAGACTGTGACATATATGCCGCACTTTATTTCGGTTGTGATTGTAGCAAGCTTAACGCTTACATTTGTGTCCAACGATGGGGTTATTAACACAATTCGTGCCATGATAGGTGTGGACAAAGTATCCTTCATGTCAAATCCCAAATATTTTTATCCGGTTTATACAGTTTCAGTAATTTGGCAGAATTTTGGCTGGAATAGCATTATTTATTTAGCCACGCTGGCATCGGTTGATGTGGAGTTGTACGAGGCCGCTGTGATTGACGGAGCAAACAGATGGAAGCAACTCTTACATATTACGCTTCCCTGCATAGCGCCTACAATTATAATATTGTTAATTTTACAAATAGGAAATCTTTTAAGCGTTGGATTTGAGAGAATAATGTTGATGTACAATCCCTCAGTTTACGAGCGTGCGGATGTGATTTCAACTTATGTGTACAGGCGTGGGTTGTTGAATGGAGACTATAGCTATTCAGCCGCTGTCGGAATGTTCAATTCGATAATTAATTTTATTTTGCTCATCGGCGCTAATTCAATGAGTAAATATTTTAGCGATACAAGCTTGTGGTAACCTTTTTTAGGAGGGCATGGATATGGAACAAATAACCAATAACGGAAAAGGTTCTCGTCTGTTTAACGCTTTAAATATTGCGTTTTTAACAGGTGTAATGCTTTTAGCGTTGTACCCTTGTTATTATGTGTTGATGGCGTCGGTCAGTGACCCTGTTCAAGTTTCTAACAGTGGGGGCTGGCTGTGGTTTCCAAAAGGATTTGGAATGTACAGCTACATGGATGTTTTGAAAAGCAGACTTATATGGATAGGCTATCGCAATACATTGTTTTATGCAGTATGTGGCGGAGTATTAAGTGTTTTTGTTACGGTTATGGCTGCGTTCGGTCTTAGCAGAAAGACCCTGCCGGGTAAAAACATTTTACTGTTTTTAATTATGGTAACGATGTATTTTTCCGGTGGATTAATTCCCACATATTTGGTTGTAAAAGCTTTTGGACTTATTGACACACCGTTTGCGATGATAATCCCCGGGCTTGTGTCAACTTACAATCTTATTATAACGATTACATATTTTCGGGGGTTACCCTATGAGTTAGAGGAAGCGGCAAAAATAGACGGAGCCAATGATTATACGATACTGTTTCGCATCATGATGCCATTGGCAACACCTATCATTTCGGTAATTTCCCTATATTATATGGTAGCCATTTGGAACAACTACTTTACCGGATTGATTTATTTGAATAATCGTTCACTTTACTCGCTGCAAATGGTTTTAAGGGAGATATTGATACAGAATGATACTAATGCCATTGCGGCGAACTCGGATATGCAGGTTTATGCGGAAAATGTAAAATATGCAACAATTGTGGTTTCTACCATACCAATTCTGTGCGTTTATCCGTTTTTACAGAAGTATTTTACTAAAGGCGTTATGATTGGAGCCATTAAACAATAAATCGGAGGTGTGTTGAGCGTGAGAAATGTTCCTGAATTTTGGAAAGCAACCTTAGGCGATGTGGAGCATATGGCCAAAGGTGTAAAGAAGGGTCAAACGGAGGTAATTTGTATTTCTGCCGGAGGACGGCCGGTATATCGCATATTTTACGGAATAAAGAATGAACTTTCACGAACCGCTAATCTAAACAGCGCGCTTGGGGCGGGCGATATAACATGTTATGCGAACAAATCCTCTGCTGATTACAGACCAACATTGTTTTTGACGGGTTGCATACATGGCGGCGAATTTGAGGGAACCGTAGCTATTTTGAACCTTATAAACATACTTGAAACGGGAGTTGATTTAGGTGGCAACAAGCACCCGAAGCTGAAGGAATTAACAGACTTTGTAACCCTTGTGCTAATCCCTTGCGCAAATCCGGACGGACGTTCGCGCATACCTTTTGGGTCTTTCGTCGGCAAAAAATTTAAAGAACTTAGGTATTACAATCAGGGCACATGGAAGGATGGTTCACTATGCAACTGGCCGGACTGCAAGAAAATCCATCCAATTAAAGATGCGGTTGATTATTTGGGAGGTTACTTTAACGATGACGGTATAAACCTTATGCAGGATGATTTCTTTGGTGACAAAAGCGCAGAGGTGGCGGCAATATTGAAAACTACCGATGAATTCGCACCTGACTTTTCGGTTCTTTTGCATGGCGGCGCTGAAACGGTCAACTGTTTTTTCCGTTTAGACTATGTCTCCAAAAAGGTGATAAGAAAAATCCGCGAATTTGAAGATATACTTGCGCAGAGGTGCTTTTCAGAAGGCTTAAATTTTAAAAAAAATTCACGCAATTGGGAGCAAGAAAGCGAATTCAGCTCCTTCAATCTTACATCGGCAATGCATCATGTTTGCGGCGAACCGTGTATCGTGTATGAAACTAATCAAGGCTTAATTGACGAAGGCGACCCCCTAATGCATGAAGAAATATATAAGCATCACATATTGTTATTTGAAGAGTTATGCGCTTTTATTATTAAAAATAAGAGGTGACAGTATTTATGAATAAAAGTTTTATGAAGCTTGCGGTGATAACGCTTGTATTAAGCCTTGGCTTACAAAGCACCGCTTTTGCGGCTAACATTTGGGATGGATATGTTGAAATGGAAGATGCTCAAACACGCGAAATTTTAATTAATATGAACCATATCGAAACCATTACCGCGGTATCAGGCCTTTCACCATCGGCTTCTATTAGTGGTGAAGCTAACTATTCGGCACATTGGAATGAACATCCGAATTTTACCAGCATCAGCTTTACATTGCCAGGGGATTGCTCAGCAGTTAATAAATTAATTATACCGATTTATTCAGCCGAGGCAACAAACGCCAGAATCTTCGTGATATTCCGATGCGAAAATGTTACCCCATTAGCCTCGGGAACCGCTTACTTTGATATCAACTTTACGATAGATTGGGTTGGTTGGAAAACATTTGAGTGGGTTCTCGGCGATGAGAATACGCATGTAAGCAACTCACCGGATTTGTCCAACGCGCAGAGGTTAGTTTTTGCGGCGGGGTGGGATAACAGTACACCGCATCCGCGGTCGGACTTATATATTGATTCAATCACCTTTGAAAGGGAAGATCTTTCTGTGGAAAAAACGCAATTTTCAAATGTATTGGCTGTGGAGTTGGCAGCATTTGAGGCGGTTATGAACGGAAGTGTAGCGGTGTATAACTATAACCGTAATGTTTACACCAATGGCTCCAGCGTATTAATGGATGCCGCTAATCCTAAAGCTACGGTTTTAACTAAGGGCGGGGCAGCTATGGTTCCTGCAGAATTTTTTAAGCAATATTTAGGCATATCATTCACCGAGAATGAAGAAGGCATTTTCTTAGGAGAAAAGGTTTTTTTTCGCAGCGGCAAAGCTGAGTATACCATTGACGGAGATGAAAAAATATTTTTATCGCCCCCTTTCGAAAAGGACGGACTGACATTCGTGTCGCTTGTTGAGTGTTCTGCCGCGTTGGGATTAGCTGTGAAAAGCTTTGGCGAATTGACTGTTGTCGGAAGCGAAAGTAGCATTGATGCCTTGACAAAAGACCGAAAAAAGGTTGAGATTGCTATTGGGCTTACCACGCAAAATTTATTTGATGCGAATAACATAACTAAAGAAGATTATGATGCTGTAAAAGCAGCATTTCGTTACAATCTTGTCGGAGATGAAGAAAGCAATGACCGCAGTAATCCGCACATAGCGAGTAAATTGGATTCTCGTCAACGGCTCGCTATATCAACTTGGAACTCGATGAATCGTGGCGATGACATACCGATTTTGTTCGGAAACTCACCTGCATTAGTGACAGACGATATGACCCGGCAATACCGAAATTTGCGTGAAATGGCATATGGATACGGTTCTTTCGGAACATCCACATATAAGGACCCGCAGCTTAAAAAATCAATTTTGTTCGGGCTTGAGTGGATGTACGAAAACCTGTACGGGGAGGCGGAAATTACGAACACAGGTTGGAGGGATACAACACTTTTTAACTGGTGGGATTGGTACATAGGTGCTGGAACCTCTCTTATGCATGTGCTTCTTATTATGGAGCCTGAAATGTTTCAATCTGATATAGATAAATATATGTCGCCCTTCATATATTTTTGGAACACAAGATATATGCAGAAAGATCAGGCGACCGGAAGAATACTGGTAGAAACAATGGCAGCAATATTAACTGAAAATGTTGATATGTGGGATAGAATTTACGAGGACTATGAGTATCCGCTGAGGTTTCAATGGGGCAATGGGGTTGCTGAGGACTTTAGCTATATTGCCCATAACCGTTATCCTCTTGCCGGGATGTATGGAATTGAAGTATTGTTTAACCGCCTTGTAAATACCTTTGCCAACCTTGCGGGAACCAATTTTGAGATGTCAACCCCTAACAAATATAGGCTGGCGCAATATATGTATAATACCTTTGAACCGCTCTATTTTAACGGGGCTATGACCACCCGTGTGCTTGGCAGGGTTCCGGATGAAGGCGTGATGAAAACCCGTGAATTAGTGCAGGGTGCGGTTAGGCTTTTAGGAGTTTTCGGGCCTGATGATGATGCACGGCTTAAATCAATCATAAGAAAAAATGTTGACCAAATGAATTTAAACAGTGTTATCGGAGGTGGTATGCCGTTTTCTGTTGCGTCGAAGATAATAGAAATTGTAGAGGATGATTCCATTCCTGTAATCAACAGCGAATTATCGCGGGTATATTACTTAGGTGAGATGGTAGTGCATCACAGGAAAGATTTCGGAGCATCGCTTGTGATGTCTTCAAATACAATCGGAAATTATGAATCTATAAACGGAGAGAATAAAACCGGTTGGTATCAAGGTGATGGTGTATTATATATTTACCGTCCCGGAAATAAGAACGAGTTTCAATATGGCTCCGCATTTTGGAATAATGTAAATCCTTACCGATTGCCCGGAATTACCGCAGATTCGCAGGAACGCAAGGTTTGGAGCATTAGGAGCGGGTATATGCCTAATCCGAATTTTGTTGGCGGTGTGGAATTGGAAGGTAGATACGCTATTGGTGTAATGGATTTTGAAGGTTATCATCATGATGTTCATGAAACAGGAACCGACAATGATGCCGGCGGACAGCTGCCATATTTCGACAACGATCTTGTAGCGAAAAAATCTTGGTTTATGCTGGATAATGAAATTGTAGCGTTAGGCAGCGGAATTACATCAACGAAAAATTCTCCCGTATATACTGTTGTTGAAAACAAGATGTTGAAGAAAGTGTTAGATCCCACAGGAAAAAATGTTTCAATGAATGAATATGACATTATATCCGTTACGGCAGCGGGTGACGATGGAAACATACCTGAAAATGTCCTTGACGGAAACCTTTTAACCCGTTGGTCTTTGCAGGGAACCGAGGATTCCTGGCTGATACTGGAGTTTGACGAAGTGAAACCTATCGGACTTATTGGTGTTGCGCAGTACAACGGCACAGAAGGACGTATGGCAACTTTCGATTTAGATGTTTCTGATGATGGCTTGAACTGGGTTACTGTATTTTCAGGTAACTCAAGCGGCACGACAAACGATATAGAGTATTACAACGCAGGTGATGTTAACGCAAGATTTGTACGCTATAATGGGCATGGACGCACTTACAGCGATTGGAACAGCGTTACCGAAATTAAGATATATCCGCCGGGCGCTGAGACATATCTTACCCAAAGCGCGAACGAGGAATCAAATATCATATACGGCGCTGAGGATATTATTGTGAATGGCGAATTGCTTGAAAAGCATAAAAGCATTGAGAAAAGTTATGAAAATCCGGTTTGGGTGCACATCGAAGGAGCGGGCGGATATTATTTCCCTAAGGGCGGCTATCTTTCGTTAAATAAAACCGGAAACTCTACGAGTTTTGCAGAGCTTTGGTTAAATCACAACGCAAACCCGCAGGACGAAACCTATGCTTATGTTCTCCTCCCGTCAGCGACAGCGGATGAAACCGAGATGTATAGCTTGAATCCGGATATTGAAGTGCTCTCTAACACTTCACAAATTCAAGCGGTGCGCAACACAAAATCCGGAATTACCGGTATCGTATTTTGGGAAGCGGGAACATTCGGAGATATTACGGCTTCGGTTCCGCTGGCGATTATGATAAGAGAAACGGATAATGAATATGTAATTTCAATGTCTGATCCGGGGCAGCAGTCCTCAAAGGTTACAGTCACCATTGATGGATGCCTTAATGTTATCTCAACCGATCCAAATGTGGCTGTGAAAAAAGGGGAAAAGACAGAGATTTCGCTGCAAATGTGTGCAAATCCGGGCAAATCACTTGCAGCACGATTTAAAAAACAATAGAAGGCAGGTGAAGCATATGGATTTAGACAAAAAAAATAATCTGCTGAAAGATTTTGCGGCTGTGAGGAGCGCATTCCGAAGAAATTTAATCGGGAGCGAGGAGCTTAACGATAAAAATAATCCTCACATTGCGTTTGCTTTAAACAAAATTGAAAGCTCCGCTTTATCCGTTTGGGAAACAATGAATCACGGGAGTGATATGCCAGCTTTTTTCGGAACTAAGCCCGTGAAGGATACGGATGATATGACGAAACAGTATCAGGCCTTGCGTGTTTTAACGAAGGGATATGGCACTTACGGAACCTCAATATATAAGAATACTAAGTTAAGGGATGACATTCTGTTTGGGCTTAAATGGTTGAATGAGAATTTATACGGAGACGCGGAAATTGCAAATACGGGCTGGCGTGACACACAGGGCTTTAACTGGTGGGATTGGTATCTCGGCACGCCGACATCGCTTTTAGAAATATTGCTTATTATGGATTCTGAGGTTTGCCGGGCTGATGTTGAAAAATACATTGCTCCTTATGACCATTTTCGCGCAACAATGATGTTGGGAAATGAAAAGCAGGGCGATTCGTCGCATGCTTACGCACGAATTTACACTGGGGCTATGAGAACTGTTTTACTTGAAGATACTGAGCTTTGGGATAGAATATACAAAGATTGCGAAATTGCGATGGTGATTAGGGAAAAGGGCGAAGGTAACGGCGTTCAGAAGGATTTTATGTATATCCATCATAATCACTTTCCGATGACAGGAATGTATGGTGTAGGTATACTTATAAGCCGTTTAATAAAAACACTCACCGCGCTTTCGGGAACGCAGTTTGAATTATTAAGCCCTAATAAGTATCATTTAGCGCTGTATCTTTATCATACATTTGACCCATTAATGTTTGGGGGAGAAATAACTCCGCGAGTATGCGGGCGAAATCCTAAGGAAGATCCAACATGTGAAATCATTACTGGTGCCATAAACCTTTTAGGTTGCTTCAAGTCAGAGGATGATACAAGAATTAAAAATATTATAAAGCGCTATGTAGATAAAAACAATTTGAACAGCTTGATTGAAGGTATGTCAATATATCATGCGGCAAAATTGATTGAAATTTTTTACGATCAATCTATTTTCGGGAAAGAGCAGGATTTGGCACATGTATATTATACGGGGGACATGATTGTGCAGCACAGGAAAAGCTATGGAGCTGCCCTGGCGATGTCCTCAAGCAGAATTGGAAATTACGAGTGTATAAACGGCAAGAACACACGTGGTTGGTACCAGGGGGACGGTGTCTTATATATCTATCGCCCGGGAAACAAAGCGGATTATCAATACGGTGCTGCGTTCTGGGACCATGTAAACCCTTATCGCCTGCCGGGGATTACCGAAGACTCACAAATTCGTAAGGATTGGAGCATTCGTCATGCGTATATACCAACAAAGGATTTTGTAGGCGGGGTTGAACTTGATGGTAAGTATGCTGTTGGTGCAATGGATTTTGAAGCCTACCGCCATTATGAGCGTGAAATGGGAACCGATGCCGATGCCGGCGGGCAGCTTCCATATTTAGATAACGACCTTACTGCGAGGAAGTCATGGTTTATGCTTGATAATGAAATCATCGCATTAGGATGCGGAATTACATCAACTAAAAACTCTCCTGTTTACACCGTAGTTGAAAATAAAATCATAAAAGGCGGTGAAAAAATAATTGTTGATGGGAAATTTATGGAATCAAAAAAGGGAAATAAGCAAAGTTTCAGCAATCCCTCTTGGGTGCATATGGAAGACAGCGGCGGTTATTACTTCCCGCACGGAGGCAAGCTTTCGATAAATTTGACAGACGGAGAAGTGAAATTTGCCGAATTTTGGTTAAACCATGGAGAAAATCCGCAAAATGCAGATTATGCATATGTTATTTTGCCGAACGCGTCAGCGGAGCAGACAGGGTATTACGCAGTTAATCCTGATGTTGAGATGCTTTCAAATACATCGCAAATTCAAGCGGTATATGATAAAAAAACCGGAATCACCGGTATTGTGTTTTGGGAAGCGGGAAGCTTTGGCGGCATCACAGTTTCGGCTCCGTTAGCGGTAATTACGCATGAAGCAAACGGAGAATATATTATATCCGCGTCCGACCCGAGCCAGCTTACGCCATCTGCGGTTGTTTCGATTGATAAGCAGCTTGTGCTTAAAGAACGTGACCCAAATGTCGTGATAAAAGAAGGCGAAAAGACTGAAATAACGCTTTCACTCGGCAATAACCCGGGCAAGAGTCTTACGGCATATTTAAAAATATTAAATAAATATATAAATTAAAAATTCAAAAAAAAGAAGGAGGAAGAAATTATGAAATTAAGAAAAAACCTGGCAATTTTCTTGGCATTGGTTGTGTTTATGACACCTATTTGTATATCGGAGGTTATAACTTTGGCTTACGATACGGGGCAGGATGACGGCTATAATACTGTAATAGTAGGGTTGGATTTTGAACGCTGGCAAACTGTGAACCGCACTTTTCTTTACAGTAGAATGCAAGCCCCTGCCGCGGGGTTTACAGCGCCTGATTTGCAGACTTCAATAGTGACCGCACCGGTAGGGATGGAGGAGCACGGAAATGTTGTGCGGGTTCCGGTTTACACGGACGAAATGCAATCAAATCCCCGCGACGGTCAACGACTATGGATTGAGGGAAAGATCATAAATCCGAAGCTTGTAGATGGAGAAGAGGCATCACAGGACATAGTGAACGAGCTTGCCTTATCGAAGCTGCAAATTGATGTTATGGTTGACGCATTAACCCCCTTTGAAATTTTGATAGCCGAATACGCTCCGTCTGCTACTTCCGGCGACCCAAGCGCCACTAACCGCAGAGCCCTCGCATGGTTTGACGGTGAGGGAAACATCACCTTTCCTAATTCAAACAACACGGAAACATACGGTATAAATACATGGTACAGTTTTACTTTTTATATGGATTACGCTAATCAAACTTATACGGCTTATATAAACGGTAAATCGGTTGTCGAAAACGGAAGTTTAAGTAAAACCGGTTATATTTTCAAGCCCGCACTTAATTTCGGAATTTTATGGAACGACAATAAAACAGCCGCTTCAAATATTTATGTGGATAACATGAAATATTCCGTTCCCGGCATGTACACACAAAACTATGTGTTTGCGGAACCGCTGCCTCCTGTCGCTTTTGCAGATTATGAAGGATATACCGGGCTCGTGAACAAGGATGGCGGCGGTAAGGATGAAGGAGGTATTCCCTTCCGCAATCAACCTACTACCGTGAATTATGATTCAAGAACCAGCGGTACATTGCGAAGTTATGTAACCGCAGAGAACGCGGGATTGCCCGATGCGGCAGAGCATGGAACTGTCTTAAAATGCACTTTGGGAAATAACGAGCTTAATTGGATAGGAACTACCCCGGAAGCAGTATACGCAAATTATGCGACAGAGACACCGGAGGGGTGTGATTTGTATAACCTTCAGCATGTGAAATTCTCAGCCGATTTTTTGGCGGTTGACGCTGATAATGCTTGGCTTTTAGCAGTTAACGGAATAAATAGGAACACTTCCAAGTTGCTTAATAATCCTTTTAATATGGTGCGTATTTTAAATGGAGAGATAGTTTTTATAAACAGCACCGCGTCAACAAATTTTGATAACACCAGCTACCCGCACATTCGCATACCGTATACGGTCGACAAGTGGTATAATATTGAGCTTTGGGTGGATTTTGAGAATTTCACATATGATGCTTGGTTAAATGGCAGGCTTATCGGTAAAAGCCTTGAATTTGGACATGCAAACGCGACGCCAATACTTTATCCGCTTACATTTATGTTCAGAACCCTCAATAAAAGGGGCGGTACGGCAGGCGTAGACGGAAGCACCGGCGGTGTTGACAAAACCTTCTATTTAGATAATATCGAATTAAGAACCGGTGCAGAGGGAGAGATTAAGCCTATTTTAATTACAACGAAAAATAGCGACAACAGTTATCGCGTAGCTTATGTTCCGCAGGAAGTAGTGCCTGGCGCGGCGCTGATTGCGGCGGGTTATACAGAGGGCGCAATAAGTGAGATAGATATGTCTGTTTCATCATCAAACGGAAGTATATTGGTTGCTGCAATTGACAAGACCGCTGGTAAAATAAAGGCATTTTTGTGGGAATCCTTAGGCTCTCTGATGCCGCTTAGGGATGTGCTTGATATAAAATGAAAAGAAAAACTTAACAATGAAAGATGTGATGGTGCATGAAAAGTAGTCTGACAAAAATAATAGCTTGTTGCGTAATGGGGGCATTTATTTTCGCACAAATAGGAGAAGTTTCGGCTTTTGCAGTAGAGGCAGGAGAATTGATAAATGTCGCTTTTGCCGATTATGAAGGATATACCGGGCTTGCGAACAGGGATGGAGGCGGAAGGGATGATGGAGGTATTCCCTTCCGCAATCAGCCTACTACCGTGAATTTTGATTCGGGAACCAGCGGTACATTGCGAGGTTATGTAACCGCAGAGAACGCAGGGCTGCCCGATGCAGCGGAGCATGGAACTGTTCTAAAATGCACCTTGGGAAATAACGAGCTTAATTGGATTGGAACTGCTCCGGTAGCGGTGTTTGCCGATTACGCGACCGTGATGCCTACTGGCGGCACCTTGAAGACCGTCCAACACCAAAGATTTACGGCTGATTTTTTGGCGGCTGATGCTGACAATGCTTGGCTTTTGGCATTTAGAGGGATAACATCTAATCGCACGATAACTAACAATCCATTTAATTTGATACAGGTTTTTGGCGGAGAAATCGTTTTCATAAATAGCACCGAATCAACAAATTTTGATAACGCCGGCTACCCGCACATTCGTATGCCATGTACAGTCGGTGAGTGGTATAACATTGAGGTTTTGGTTAACTTTGAAGATTACACATACGACGCATGGTTAAATGGTGTGCTTGTCGCTAAAAATCTTGAATTTGGAAGCCCAAACGCAAAATCATCGATTTATCCGGTTTCGTTTTTATTTAGGACACTTAATAAAAGGGGAGGCACGGCAGGCGTAGACGGCAGCACCGGCGGCGTTGACAAAACATTCTATTTGGATAATATATCTTTAGATTTGGTTGATGCGCGTCCTGTAATAAGCACTGTAACGCCGAAAAACGGCTTTGGGGATTTTCCTGTTAATGGTGGGGAAATAGTGTTTTCCTCAAGCAAGGAGCTTGATATCGCTAATGTTCCTAATGTTTTGGTTAAGGATAGCGGGGGGACCGTTATCCTTTCTGAAACCACGGTAGACGGAAAGAAAATAATAGTGACATTTCCACAGCAATTAGAGTTTTCAACCGCTTATACCGCAACGCTTCCGGCCGGTTCGCAATCTGTTGATGGGGCAGCTACGGAGGCAGATGAATCTTTAACATTTACGACCATGCAAAAAGGTTTGTCAGTTGGGCAGGCTAAGTTTAGCGATAACGGTGGTGTGCCTCTTTCAACTTTTCCCCCTGATGGAACGGTAAAAGCGGATGTGCAGATTTTCAATCCCTTTGATGCTGAAGAACCTGCCGCGCTTATAATAGCGGCATACGATGAACATGATAATATGGTGGCTTGTAATATAAAAGAAGATATCATACCTGCCGGAGCGGCAAAGCCTTTTACAGCAAGCATAAATTTAGGCGGAATCGGCACAATCGTGCGTATATCAGCTTTTGCGGTTGAAAGTCTTGAAAATCTTTCGTTACTACATTCTAATTGTGTGTCCTTAACATCTACCGGCGTTGAGACCGAAATTTTGAATGGTGATACAGGAGAGGCGAGTGTTGCCGTTGACACACCGGAGGTTGTCGGACAAAATATAGTCATATCAGGAAGAGTTGCACCTGCGGGATATAGAATGATTTTGCTTGGGATCACCCAGCCTGATGGCTCGCCATTGCTTATATTACCTTTTTTCAGTGGTATAGATGGTAGTTTTCGCAAGGAATTCTTGCTACCAACGAGCGGAGCAAGTGGTACATATTCGATTAAGGTTGGAGGACGGCAGATAAATACTGAAATTAAAGCTTTATCTTACATGAATCCGGGGGAACGTCAGACTTTGCTTGATAATATCAACAATGCGTCAAGCCTTGCCGCTGTTGAAATGTTGTTGGAAGGACTTCGTCCAAAAATTCAATTAGACGGGGTAAACTTTAACAAAAATGCGTATATGGCAATCTTTGAGCAACAGCCTTACGCGGCATACGATGAAATTTTGGAAACGCTGGTAAAAGCAACTTCACTTTTAAGCGAATTAAACACGCTTAACTGGGCAGAAATGAGCGCTTATTTGATATCAAATCATAGCGTTGTGCTATACAATAATGCAGATGTCAACTATTACATGAATCTGGCGGCAACCGAGAAAAATAAGATAAATATAATTATAGCGGAAAAGACGAGTTTTGCGAATTTTGGCGAATTTAGAACCACATTTTCCAACGCAATAGCAAAATATAAAATTTCATTAAATACTACCTCAAAAGGCGGTGGCGGTGGCAGCGGCGGGCAACCTATGATAGTATCCGGCGTGAAACCTGAGCCTATTACGGCTCCAGTTGCCCCGCCTGCACTAAACGAAAACAACGAAAAAGAATACGCCTTCGCCGATTTGGCAGACTTTGATTGGGCGAAGGAAGCAGTTTCCAATTTGTATAAGACGGGAATTATAAATGGTGATGGAAACGGCAACTTTCATCCGGGAAATCCCGTCACCCGTGCTGAGTTTATAAAAATGGCGGTATGTGCCCTTGAACTTGGAATCCAAGAAAGCACAGGTGAAGAATGGTATTTGCCCTATTTAAATACAGCGCAAGCCAATGGGATTATTGAAGGCGATGAAAACGGCGACTTTCACCCGAATGATCAAATATCGCGTCAGGATATGGCGGTAATTGTCTATAGAATGGTAACATTGCAAGGATTTAAAATCACAGGTGAAAAAGTAAATATTTTTATTGATGACGCGGGGATGAGCGATTATGCTAAACAAGCAATATATGCGCTCTCACAAGTTGAAATTGTATCCGGTATAGGTGACGGACTATTTTCTCCGCTTGATTTTGCTAACAGAGCGCAAGCGGCAAAAATGATTTACAATTTTGTTGATACAATTTTGAAGAATAGGGGATAGGACAATGCGAAAACCGATTGCACTAATACTTGTGATAGTTTTAACGGCACAATTGTTTTTCCAGTTTTCTGTAAGTGCAGCATTACCCGAACTTGACGGGTCTGAACTGCAAAACATTGAAAAACTAACTGCCCTTGGAATTTTTGAAAAAAATGATGAAATTCGATATACCATCGAGATTACGAGGAGTCAGTTTGTTAAATATGCCCTTCGCATAGCTGGTTGTCCGGAGGGTCTTGGAAATATTGAATCTGAAAACCCTTTTGTGGATTTGAGCGCAAATGATGAAAACTATAACGCTGTTCTGATTGCATATGCCACCGGAATGATAAGCGGTGAAAAGGAGGCCTTAACCTTTCGTCCAAACGATGTTATAACTTATGAGGAGGCCGCAAAGATTTTGCTGTTTATTCTTGGCTATGGTGAAATAGCCGATATGAGTGGTGGTTATCCCTTAGGATATTGGACTACAGCCTTACAGCTTCGTTTGTTCCCTAACAGCGCAAGCATTTCAAGTGGAGATAGCATCGCGGCTCCAGCATTATCCCAAATACTTCTTCGAGCTTTAGATATTGAACCTTTGCAATTTAAGGCGTTTAATTCGGATGGTGGTTTTTATTCAACTATGTTGTCCCATGTAAAAGGCGAAAGCTTGCTGTGGGTAACGCGAAAGGTTGGATACGCACGGGGAATTTTGGAAGAAAACATGTTCACTTCATTATATGGGAAAAGTCCGATTATGCGTAATACTGTGAAAATTGACGAAGTTATATACGATACCGCCGGCATTAAAGCATGGGATTTAATCGGATTAAATGTGGAAATATATTATCAGCATGAAGCTGATGGAGATAGCGATAAGCTTTTATATATTGCGCCCTTGGATAATGGAAATATAGTACACACGATTATGGGGGATCAAATATCGCGGGCAACGGATTCTTTGGTTGTATATTATGATGACGACCGAAACAAGCAAATAAGCGCCCGTGTATCTCGAACCGCATCGTTTTTATGGAATATGGAGCAAACAGTTATCGAGCCTTCACGCCTAAAAAATGAAAACAATATAATCAAGCTGATTGACAACGACAAAGATGGAATCGTTGATGTAATATCTGTAATAAATTATCGTGTGATACAGGTGGACGCAAGCTCAGCGTATGATTTTACAATTTCAGATTTTTGGGGCGGAGAAAAGATTACGCTTGATCCGAAGGATTCCCGGTACCGTGTGCATATTGAAAAAAACAACAAAGCCGCAAGCTTTGAAGCAATTGAGGCAACTGATATTATTTCTTATGCAGAATCATCGGAAAACACAACTAATATAAAGCTCTTGCAAGTTTCCTCTGCTAAAATTACAGGCACAGTTAATGAGATTAACAACACAAATTCTTGTATAACTGTGGGAGGAATAGAATATAAGGCATTAAAAAGCTTTTTTGACAGTGTTTCTGTCGGAATGTCAGGAGAGTTCTCTTTAGACTTTTTAGGACGGCTTGCTGCACATTCAAAAGGAACGCCCAACAAGGTTTACGGTTATTTGAATGGGCTACGCAGTGAGGGTAAGCTCTCAACAAATATTAAAGCACAGATTTTTACGGAAAATAACCGTTGGGTTGAATTAAATTTAAGACCAATGATATCATTTAAAGGCGAGCCTATGAAGTCCGACATATTTTTCAAATTGTATGGTGGTGATGCGGATGAATACAGGCAGCTGGTTACCTATTCGGTGGATATGAATGGTGATATAAGAGAAATGAACTTTGCGATTGAGGCTGGGGTTGACTTCAAAAATTGGAGCGATGAGGAAAATCAATTTATAGATAGCGGAACTTTTCGTATGTCAAAGCATCTGGCTTCAGACAGGTATAGGATTGGAACACAAAGCTTCGGCGGCTTAATCGGTCTTTCGTCAAGCGTAAAAATATTTTCAATCCCTGCGCAAACCGCATCGCAACCAGCGGATACTGAAGAATTTTCGATTTTATCGCTCACTGATATGGTATCTGATAATACTTATACTAATATTTTTTCTTATGACGCGGACAGAACTGGCATTACGAATATTTGCGTGATTAAAGGGGACCCCGAGATAAATTCTGTAATCAATACTTCTACTGTGTATGTTGTGGCAGGTTTGTCCGCAATGTCAAGCGATGATGGAGAGGTATGCGATGCAGTAAAATTACATTACGGTGAAGAAAAGATATCAATTCCATTGGCAAGGGGCAGTAAGGCAATCACTGAGGCAAAGCAGCTAAAAGAGGGGGATATAATACAATACAAGGGCGATAGAAATGGAAAGATAATTTCCCTAACCAGGCATTTCAGTATTGATGGGGGTACCGAACAAAAGGTGCCTCCCACAAGTGCCGTTTATTCGGCCGGGTCCTTTGCAACTGGTCAAATACAAGCGGTTAATTATGATGCTGCAAGGTTTATATTAGATTTTGGCGCCGCGAATAACTATATTTGCTCACTGCCGGCAAATGTCAATGTATATTTGTATCATACCAACAGTAAAGTACTGGAAAAAGGTTCACCTATTGATTTAATGAAGGATGATTATTGTTTCGTTCGGCTTAATTATTTGCAAGCCAGGGATATAATTATTTTTAAATAGATGTCAGGGATTGGGCGATTATTATTTTATTGAAGCAATATTAAGGCTGTGCCGCGGTGGTTTTTTGTTATGATAAGCTCCAAGCTGCACCATTAGATTTTTGAAGATGTGATAGGAGTTGATTAACCTGACGCTGGAAAAAATTCTACAATGTGCACGATTATTGTCGCAAGTTATACTCCAAAACGGCGGCGAAACGCAACGCGTAGAAGATACGATTAATGTCATTGTCAGTTTTGCCGGAATGGAAGCAAACACCTTTGTAGTTCCGACCGGAATCACAATTACGGTAAATGATAATTTGGGAAATGAGCGCACGATATTTGTAAGAATGGTTAAGCGAAGTATAAATTTATCTAAATTAGACTCGGCCAACAGCATATCAAGACTTTTATCACAAAATGCCATTCCAATTGACGAGGCGATAGATAAAACCAAAGAGCTGATGATTTCCGGCAAAAAAAAGTATGTTCAGCTTAGCATAGCCGCAGGGTTGTCGTCAGGCTTTTTTGCATTAATGTTTGGAGGTATGTGGATTGATTTCATAACAGTAGCGGTTGCGGGTGTAATTGTGCAACTTATATCTATGAGTTTTAAAAATGAAAATATGTTTCATTTTCTTATTAGCTTAGCAGGTAGTTTTATTATCGCTTTATTCTCAGTGACCGCTATATGGTTTTTCGGAATTGGTAATGCGGCCGCGGCGATAGCTGGAGGGATGATGCCGATACTTCCGGGGCTTGCAATGGTAAACGCTATTTCGGATACCATAAACGGTAATTTAGTTTCGGCTAACGCTCGAGGAAGTGAGGCTGCATTGGTGGCTGTTGCGCTTGCGTTAGGCGTAAGCGTGGTTTTGTCGGTATATATGCCGGAGATGGGAACAACTCCGGCTCAGGTGCCGTTTGGATATGTTTGCTGCTTTCTTGCATTAATAGCATTTTGTGTGCTTTTTCATGTTCCTAAAAAAGGAATTATTTTATGCGCGGCAATCGGAACGCTTGGGTATGCTGTTTTTAACATGATTTCACCGGGAAATGCAAATTTGGGGTATTTTTCCGCGGCTGTTCTTATAGCGTTATGCGCTGAGGCTTCGGCAAGGATTATAAAAATGCCTGTTACTATTTTTCTTATATCAGCGGTTATTCCAATTGTTCCGGGATTAGGGTTGTTTTACACAATGATGCATGTTGTGCAGAATGAGTATTTACAGGCTTTACAAACAGGAGCGCAGGCAATGATAAACCTTGCAATGATTGCGGTGGGCTTTTCTTTGGTAAGCTTTGCGTTCAAGCTCCTAAGCAGTAAATATGACAAAGGGGTATCCTAAATATTACAGCTTTCGCGAAAGCGAGGCGACATATGCAAGACTCAATCCTGAAGGGCTTAGGGGCAAGGAGGGGGAATGACTTGAATATTTTTCTCAGTTTGACGGAATTCAAGGTAAGGTTTTTGACGAGGAATTAATAAACAGCCCCGCGCTTAATATGTTTAACAGGTACAAAGAATTGGCGTAACAGCGAGGAAGTATATTTAAAAAGCTTATCGGCTGTTAATAACACTATAACAGTAGTGCGTATGCGCCTGCGTTTAATCATATAGAAAAATATTTATTTGCAAAGAAAAGGAAACGAACCCAAGTATATTATGCCCATCCATACGGCGCATGGGAAAGGGGAACTAACGAAAACATCAATAAGATGATACGACGGTTTATTCCTAAAAGTGTGAATATTGGAAAGTTTTCTGATGGTGATGTGCAAAGAATAGAGGTTTTTATCAATGATTATCCACGAAAGATTTTAAATGGTCTTTCTGCAAATACGGCAACAAAAAAGCTTTTCGCTGCCTAACATTAAGTTTTCTTTTCAATGCGACACTTTACATTGCAAATTATAAGAGAAATAAAAAGCATTAAGTCCTTGACACATGATAAATTACTTGTTATAATATAATTCGTTACAAAAAGGGAGAGGTGTCTGAGTGGTTGAAAGAGCCGGTCTTGAAAACCGGTGACGGTGTGAGCCGTCCGGGGGTTCGAATCCGCCCCTCTCCTCCAATACACGGAGTTGTACTCAAGTGGTGAAGAGGTGCCCCTGCTAAGGGCATAGGTCGGGCAACCGGCGCGAGCGTTCAAATCGCTCCAACTCCGCCATAACTGATACCATCTATTGATAAAAGGAATTTCATCAGCAGATGGTTTTTGTTTTGCCCTAAAACCCAGTAACCGTGCGACTTTCAGCCTTTGTGCATTTTTACATCGGAGGATATTCGACTCATCAAAAGATAAAGTAATAAGAATTTTTGCTGAAATCTCTGTTACCGAAGTATCATTAATAAGGATTATATGTGGATTTGATGTATTTGCATTTAATATTTTGCTCTTATATTTTATCCGTACATCATTCGAATTCGGAGGGCTTGGGAAATCATCATGCCCGTACCACGCCCTAACATCACTATTATTTAACCATTTCACCATTAATAAATGGTGTTTATTGCCACCCCTTAACTTTCTAAATCTAACCATATCTCACCCCAAAATTCCTACTTAACTTTTCCTTTTACAAAAAAACATAACACAACGCTACCAGTTGCCCAATCATTTATTTCCAAAACAACATTATCACTTCACAGAACTGTCCAAAGATATGTATTTCTCAAATAAACATAGTTATAAAAGCAACCCGCAGGGGTCATGATAAGCCCACCTTTTGCACATGTTGTTCCAATTCGCATGCCAAAGCAGTGTCAATACCCATACCTTGAAAATCTTTGTGCACAAATAGCTTATCTATGTGTCCTGTTTTAAATAATAGGGGATATAGCGTTTTTCAAGTAGCTTTAAATCAATTTTATTATAATCATCAAATAGCATAAGATAGCTATAGCCCTCAAGCTCAGCAGGAAATAGCTCCATATCCTCCGGCTTTTGCATCATAATAATGTTTCAAAAATAAGAAAGCCAATCGTCATTTTTAGTAAACTCATCAATATCATTTACAAAGTATGTAATATCAAAATCTTGAAATTCGCCCTTTGAAATATTTGTATTAACCCGCGAGCCTTCCATTCCCAGAATACGAACTCGGGCATCTTCATTTGCAAAGTCTATAATTAGTTCCAGAATTTCTTCAGCCGATCTCATAAGCTTTCTCCCGATATTTAATCTAATAATTTTATAAACCAAACCCACACTCATATAAAAACATTTCCGATTGATTACCGTCGGCAATAGTTTTTTCAAAGGAACAATATACTGTTACTTGTGTAAACCCGGTTTCATACAAATATTGCTCCATTTCGCCTAATTCATAAAGGTGCGTTTGAAAATTCATATATTCCCTTTGAATCAGCTTTGCGCCATCATATAATTCATAAATGCTTGGAGAAAATTGTGTTTGGGTTTTTTCATCATAATAGTTTTTGTTTTTTAAAAGTAAATCAAAGCCCTCTTTTGTTTTTACTGAAACAGAAACTTTGTAGTCTGTATCATCAGAGCATCTTGTTGCTATTGTATCAACTGCAAAGACAAATTTCCCACCCACATTCAATAAATCTTTCATTTTACGCAAAATCTTTTTATATTCGTTAATATCCGTAAGTAAAGATAGGGAACCGGAAGTAATAAAAATATAATCAAACTTTTCTTTTGAATTATATTCCAATATATTAGTTTCAGTCACCTGTGCATTATGAGCTTTTCGCCTTAGCTTTTCAAGCATTTCCTTTGATAAATCTATTCCGCTGATGTTAAAGCCTTTTTCTAAAAATGGTATTAAAAAACGACCGCTGCCACACAAAGGTTCTAATATTTTATTTTCTTTTTTTGCGTGTGAAAGATAAAACTTCATTATTTCTTCGTGGCGCAACCTCAGAGGACACTTCTCTGCAAATGGGGAAACTCAAAATAATATTTGCTATTGACTATTAATTTTTAAAAGTATATAATGTCCATATTATGTTTTTAGGAGTGTGCCAGATGATAAAAAGGATTGCCGCAACTATGTGTTTTTTGATTGTAGTTACAATTTTTGCCGGTGGCGCGGTTATATATTGTGAGGAGCAGCCCCCCGAGATTTATATTAAGTTAAAAGATGATGGCTCAACCGGCATGACGCTCAATTTGACTATGCAGGGCGGCGATGTTGCGCAAATGGCTGATATATACAGGATGACGCTTGAAGATAACGGATATACCGTTGACTTTGACGAAGGCGAAAATACCATGAATATAAGCCAGGATTTTCCGGTGGAAGACGGTTACTTTTTAGACCTTTTATTTTTTGGCGCAGGAAGAATTGAGTTTGCAGAGTTTAAAAACTTCTTTTCAACAGGATATGCAATCAAAACAACTGTTTTTAACCAAAAGAATAGTGAGCCGGGACAGGTTCGTTTGAAGTTAAACATTGAAACGCCCGTTAAAGCAAAGTTTTCCAATGCTATAATCCGTGAAAAAAGAAATAATCTTTGGGAGATAGCATCCGGTCAAAAAAACGAAATATCAATGGGTTTTAAAAAGATAAACACCATACCATTGGTCAGCACACTTTTTGCATTTATAATTTTGATTCTTTTGGTTGTATTTGCAATAACAAACACAAAAAAACAAGCGGATAAAAAACTCCAAGATGCAGAATTTACAGAAACTGTTGACGCTTTACCGATACAAGACGATGAAGATAATGAGGATTTAAGCGAAAATGACTACGATGCAGAAGAACCGGAAGATACGGAAGAAGGTTCAGACGAGGGACTATAAGTTGTTGAGAATGTAATATAATTGTAATTGCATAAATGATATAAGTATGATAAAATATTGTTGTCGAGATATAACTAATTATGTTTGGAGTGTTTATATGAAAATTTCAAAAGCACTTATTATATCAATCCTAATTATTGCCTTTATAGGCATAACGGCAAGTGCAATGCCTGACAGCCTTTTACCCGGTGAAGAAGGGAATACGGCGGAGCTTATCGTTATTACTAAACCGCCCAAAGATAGGTCGGCAACATTTGACCGTTCGTATGTTATTTCCGGTTACGGAAAAGAAGGAACCTTGGTTGCAATATACAAGTTGGCTGGGGGCGTTTTTGTAAAAACGGATTATGAGTGGCAAATCGGCGCAAGTACATATTTTGCAATACCCATTGAACTTGATGGTCGTAAGAATATTTTGCGTTGCAGGGCAGAGGACGGCAACGGAAATTTTCAGCATGCCAGGTTAGAAATAACATATTTGGGCAACAGTATATCGGATATGGTAAAAAATATCACCGTTGACCCATCTAATATTCCGTACTGATACGCCTTTTTAAAAATGCCGGAGTTGATATAATTGCGCAAAGAACAAATTAAATCTGTTGTTTTGGTTTTGCTTATTTTAAACTGCGTTCAACTCACAGGGCAAATATGGTTTAATAAAAAATTATGGCCCGGTGGCTATAATTTTTTTGCTTTTAACTTTTCTTCAACAGCTATGAATGCGGTAAAACCTCAAAGGTTGGTAATAAACGGTGGAAATGCACGAGAGGTTTATTATCCAAGGCAAAAGCAGTATAACGACATATATAAAAATGTAACAAATATTATTGCAAACTTTATTGACAGCGATGATTTAAGAGGAACCGCTGCCGTAAAAGATGACTGGAAAACCTTTTTAAAGGACAAGTCCATTTTGCTAAGCTATGGGCATAGTATGGATTCGGGCAGCTTTACAAGCAGCTTTAATAAGGCTGTCACGGGTTTTCCTTATGTAGGGGTTTTATCTGATGTGCTTATTACAGGCGATGGTGTAACAAATGAAACTATTGTGTGTATCTTTAACAGTATAACCGAAACAGCGGTGACATATCGGCTTGAAGGGGGCGGCGAAAGCTTTTTAAAGTATATTGAGTCTGCCACTTTTGGAAAAAATCATAACAAATCCTTTGCCTTTGAGCTGTTTTGGGATTTAAATCGGGAAAACACTTCAATTGAACGAAGTGTGTTGGTTGATTCTTTTGTGCTTTTGCCTATGGACAATGAAAGCGTAAATTTAATAACTGCTGAAAATCCTTTGGAAAACGATTTTACTATTTTTGATGGTATAGTTTCCGCCCTGGGTTATACGCCAAGCACCCTTAGAAAATCAGTTTCGGAAAATGACAATGTTGCCAGCTATGTTGAAAACAGCGCCACAATAAAAATAAGTCCATCCGGAATGATTGAATATAGCGCGGTTGACCCTCAAAGAGGGATACCATTGCAGACCGGAAAAGCAGATTCGTTGAATGTTGTAAATAAGGTGTTTGAAATTACAGAGGGGATTTATCGGCAAATCGGCATAGACGATATTCCCAATATATATATATCATCCGATTTGATTGCGCAAAAGGGCGAGCGTTTTATTTTGAAAATGAATTACAGCCATAATGGTAAACCGATATTTGTATATTCAAAAGACAACTTAGCGCCTGTTGATGCCATACATGCCGAAGTAGAGGGCGGTTATTTAAAAAGCTTTAAAATGTTCATCAGAACATTTAACGAAATTGATGATGTTGCAACAACCGTTCCGGTAATAACTGCATTTGATGAGCTTGCAAAGCAAATAGGTAAGACAAGAAAGGTCTTAATTGAAGATGTTTTTAAATGCTATATTATCAAAGACAGCCTTGCAGAAATTGCTTGGGGCGTTAAAACGGATGATGTAAACGATAACATCATTATAATAAATTTTGATGATTAAGGTGGTGTAAGGGTGGAATGGGGCAGGGTTAAATCAATAATGATAGGCGTTTTTTTTGTTGTAAATATATTTTTATTGGCTCGTTATTTTCAAGATACAAAAACAAGCTTTAACATTAGGTCAGAAGTGATTGAAAATACAGTTTTAATTTTGGAAAGCAACGGAATAAACATAAACCCTAACATTATTCCACGCAAGATGCAAGATGTTCGTGTTTTTGATATTATAAACGAATTTGAAACACCAAAGTCGGCTGCTGATGCATTTTGGTCGGCTGCAAAAGATGAAGGCGTTGATTTTTTTAATCCCAAATATGTGCTGGCTGATGAAAATTCTTTTGAATATCATGCTGAACAATATGAAAAATCGCGAATTTTAAACGAAACTGATGCGCTATCATTTTCCAAAAACATCATCGCTCTTTTAAGGCTTGGCGGCAATATTCCATTTGCAAATACTATACAAAGCAATAACGAGGGGTACAAAGCGGTGTTTACTCCTGAATTTGACGGCTTGAAAATTTTAGACTGTTATCTTAGTTTTGAGTTCACTGCCGATGCCATAACGATATATGGGCATAACTGGCTTAACGGAAACATAACCGGCGGGGGAATGACGCAAATTTTGCCTGTAACGGAAGTGCTGTTAAACTTTTCAACAAGCGAGTTAAAGCAAAATATAAGCATTGATGATATAACGTTTGGATATTACTTGGGCAGCAGACAAGGTAAGATTATTACTGTAACCGCTGTTCCGGTGTGGGAAATTAAAACATCCGATAATTATTATTTTTATTATGATGCTGTAAACGGTGATTTGCTTGAACAGAGTTAGTTATAAAACTTTTATTCAAAGCTTGGTGTCATTTGTGAAACGAAAAATAGTTTTACAAAGTGCAACGGCTTTGTTTTTGTTGCTGATTTTAGCTGTTTCGCTTTTTGAGCATAATAGCAAAAAAAGATACGAAACCGAGTTTATCGGGCTTTTTGACACTTTTACTAAAATAGTTGCATACACAAACAGCAAGGAAGAATTTGCCCACCTTTCGGAAACTATATATGAGATGCTTTCGGAATATCATAAATTATATGATATATATAATGATTATGACGGGATAAACAATATAAAAACCATAAACGATAATGCGGGTATTGCGCCGATAAAGGTTAACAAAGAAATAGTTGATTTAATATTATTTTCAAAAGAGCAACATATGAAAACAGACGGATATGTTAACATAGCATTTGGCAGCGTGCTAAATATTTGGCATAATTATCGAACAAATGGGCTTTCCAATCCGAAAAATGCCCAATTACCGCCGATTGATTTATTAAAAACCGCCGCGCTTCACGCAGAGATTGACAATGTAATTGTTGATGAAAAAGAATCTACCGTTTATTTGACCGATTCGAAAATGAGCCTTGATGTCGGCGCGGTTGCCAAGGGTTACGCAGCGGAACAAGCCGCCAAAATGGCAAAGGAGCATGGTTTTGCTTCAGTCCTTATCAGCATCGGCGGGAATATCCGCACGGTAGGAGAACGGGCAAAAAAAACGCCTTGGCTTGTGGGCGTTGAAAGCCCTATCAAAGAAAATGAAGGCGTGTTTTTACAAGAGGTTTTGCTAAGCGATTTTTCACTTGTTACAAGCGGTGGCTACAACAGGTATTATACAGCAGACGACAAGCGATATCATCATATAATCAACCCGGAAACCTTATACCCTTCAAATTATTATTTGTCGGTAACAATACTTTGCAAAGACAGCGGTGTTGCAGATGCTTTATCCACAGCGGTGTTTAATATGCCGTTTAATGAAGGATTTGAATTTATTGATAAAATGCCGGACACCGAAGGGTTATGGGTTTTGAATACAGGAGAGGTCAAGTACAGCAAAAACTTTAATCATTTTTTAAGCAAATAGCGTTATGAGTTGACAAAAAAATGTTCATTTGCTAAAATTGTGTAAGCATAATAATATTGGAGGTAAAACTTATGTCAAGTAAAGGGAACATAAAGGTTAATGCGAAAAACATTTTTCCGATAATAAAAAAATGGCTTTATTCCGATAAAGATATTTTTGTAAGGGAACTTGTTGTAAATGGCTGCGATGCAATTACAAAGCTTAAAAAGCTGCAATCGCTTGGTGAGGCAACCTTTGATGAAACGCCGCGTATTGATGTTTTGGTTGATGAAAAAAACAAAACCATCACAATTTCGGATAATGGAATCGGCATGACGGAAGAAGAAGTAAAAAAATATATAAATCAGATTGCTTTTTCGGGCGCCGAGGAATTTTTAGAAAAATATAAAGACCAAAACGAGCAAAACCAAATAATCGGGCACTTCGGGCTTGGTTTTTATTCTGCATTTATGGTTGCAAAGTATGTTGTCATCGAAACAAAATCGTATAGCGACGAGTCTGCTGTTCGCTGGTCATGCAGCGGCGGAACTCAATATGAAATAACAGACAGCAAAAAAGAAACGCGTGGAACGGAAATTACCCTCCATGTTGATGATGAAAGCGAAGATTTTTTGATTGTTGAAAAGTTGCGTTCCGTATTGCTAAAATATTGCAACTTTTTGCCGTATGAAATCTTTTTAAACGGCGAAGAAAAGCCTGTAAACGATATCGAGCCTCTTTGGACAAAGTCGCCCGGGGAATGCACAGAGGAGCAGTATAAAGAATTTTATCATAAGCTGTTTAGCGATTTTAACGCTCCGCTGTTGTGGATTCACTTAAATGTCGATTTTCCGTTTAAGCTAAAGGGGATTTTATATTTTCCAAAACTCACCCATGAGTTTGAATCTGCACAGGGAAAAATTAAACTATATAATAACCAGGTTTTTGTTGCGGATAACATAAAAGAGGTTATACCGGAGTATTTAATGCTGTTAAAAGGCGTCATAGATTGTCCGGATTTGCCTCTTAATGTTTCAAGAAGCGCATTGCAAAACGATGGAACGGTGGCAAAAATTTCTGCCCACATAACAAAAAAGGTTGCAGATAAGCTGTTATCTATGCACAAAGAGCAACGCGAAAAATTTAATAGCGACTGGTCGGACATAGCCCCGTTTATTGAATATGGATGCATGAACGATGAAAAATTTTATAAAAAGCTAAAGCCGATTATTCAAGCCAAAACAACAGACGGCGATTATGTTACGCTTGAAGAATATGCAAACGAAAATAATAAAGAACTGACATATGTTACAAACGAGAGCGCACAGGCGCAATATATTAAGATGCTTAAAGAGGACGGAAAAAAGGCATTGGTTTTTCCTCATGTTATTGACATTCATTTTATAAGCTTTCTTGAAATGAAAGAGCAATGGAAGTTTACACGCATAGACACACTTCCTGAACAGACAAGCGATGATAAGGAGTTGCTTGAAATTTTTACAAAGGCATTGGATAAAAAAGAATTAAAGGTTACCACCTCACCATTAAAAACAAATATGCCTGCATTGATAGTTCAAGACGAGCAAATGCGTAGAATGAGCGATTTTTCCAAAATGTTTGGGAATGCGCCCATGCCCGAAACATTTATCCTTGTTTTAAATTCCGAAAGCAAGATAATAAAGGGGCTGCCAAAGTTGGACAGTGATAAACAATCCCTTTTATGCAAACAGATTTATGACATCGCGCGAATTGGCAATTCATCGCTAACTCCGGATGAGTTGACCGATTTTGTGGAAAGAAGCGCAAAGCTGCTTGAGAAAATGATTTAAACCAAAAAAATTATGCTGCACTGTATTAAATACAGTGCAGCATAGCTACAATACGATTATAACCTTTCAAGCCACAGCTTTACTTGCGCATCAGACGGCATTTTCCAATCGGTTCGGGGCGATAAGGAAACAGAGCCTATCTTCGGACCGTCAGGCAAGCAGGAACGCTTAAACTGGTTTGCAAAAAAACGAGTTATAAAAATTTTCAAGCATTTTTTGATGTAAGTTTCGTCATATTTTTTATCAAAAGCGTTGTTCGCCAAAAACAATATTTTTTCAGGTGTAAATCCAAACCGAAGAAAATAATACAGGAAAAAATCATGCAAATCATAATTTCCGATTATTTCTTCGGTTTTTTGCATGATAACGCCTTCCTTGCTCGGAAGCAATTCCGGCGAAATTGGCGTTTTTAATATATTTTGAATTATTTTTTTAATTTCACCATCAAAAATGTTTTTGCCTATCCAATCAACCAAGCGAAATACAAGCGTTTTTGGGATTCCTATATTTACCGCATACATTGAAATATGGTCTCCCCCATAGGTGGTCCAGCCCAATGCAAGCTCGGACAAATCACCTGTGCCTATCACAAGCCCGCCCTTGGCGTTTGCAATATCCATCAGTATTTGCGTCCGCTCACGCGCCTGCGCATTTTCGAAAGTTGTGTCGGTGTTGTTTATATTATGACCAATATCGTTAAAATGCTGTTTGCAGGCTTTTGTGATATCAATTTCGTATGCGCTTACGCCCAACAGCTCCATAAGCCGTTTTGCATTATCAAGCGTCTTTTTTGTTGTGCCGAAACCCGGCATGGTTACCGCTATAATGTTACTTCTTTCAATTTTTAAAATATCCGCCGCATGAACGGTTATAAGCAAAGCAAGGGTTGAATCAAGCCCGCCCGATACGCCTATTACAGGAGTTTTAATGTTGGTGTGTCGAAGCCTTTTTGCAAGTGCATAGGCAGAAGTATTATATATTTCATCCATACGGCTGTTTTTAGCATTGTCTTCTTTCGGCAAAAAAGGAAAAGGGCTGACAAAACGAGTTAATTTTTCAAGCTTTATTTCGTCCGCATTAATTTCAACAGTTTGATAAGTCCTTTTGTGCTCAAGTACACTATAAAATGTTGTTCTTTTTTTTCTGTCCGCATCAATGCGCTGCAAATCTATTTCGGAATAAAATATATTGCTTTCAAACGAATATTGTTTTTTATCGAGCAGCACCGCGCCATTTTCAGCAATTAGCGCATGTCCCGAATATAAAACATCCGTGCTTGATTCGCATACACCGGCAGACACCAAAAGATAGCCGCAATGTGATGTAAAGCTTCGTTGCTTTACAATAGCCTTGGTATATGTATCCTTGCCCACAACAGAGGTTAGGGCGGATAAATTTAAAATTATGTTTGCGCCATTCAATGCATGCATAGAGGAAGGAGGGGTGCTCGTCCACATATCCTCGCAAATTTCAACGGCAAATTTTAAATGATTGCAACTAAAAATTATGTTGCTGTCAAAAGGCGCTTTTTGCCCGCAAACCGTTATTGTTTTAAAAGGCGAACTCTCGCCGGAGAAAAACCATCTTGATTCGTTAAATTCATCATAATTGGGTATATATGTTTTAGGAACAATACCCGCAATTTTGCCTTTATGCAAAACCGCGGCACAATTATAAAGATGTACGCCATCATAAATAGGAAGACCCACAACGCTTATTATATCAATATTTACAGTATTCTTTAGTATATCGGACAGCCCGTTTAATGCACCTTGTTGAAGTGTTGCTGAAAAAAATAAATCACCGCAGCTAAACCCAGTAATGTTAAGCTCGGGAAAAACGACAACTTGCGCATTGTTTTCATGCGCCTTTTTAATCAGCTTTACCGTTTCCATGCTGTTGCGCACCGTGTCGGCAACTTGGCAAGATGGAACAGCAGCTGCAACTTTAACAAAACCAAAGTTATCAATCAATATTTTCACCCCATTTAAAATCTAATAGGTAAAAGCTCGCGAAAAGTGTACTTAACATAATTTCCGCTACCATCGGCGCATAAAAGTATAAAATCATCGCTTACAAATTCGCTCATAAATTGAAGGCATATACCGCATGGAATAACCGGTTTATCGGTTGATGCCGATATGGCGATTTTTTCATAGTTTCTTTGACCTTCCGAAACGGCCTTTGTAAATGCGTTACGCTCGGCGCATATAGTCCCGCCATATGATTTGTTTTCAACATTGCAGCCGGTTATAACAGAGCCGTCACTACACAAAAGAGCAGCTCCAACCTTGAAATTTGAATATACTGCATATGCGCTTTCTTGCATTTTAACAGAGGCTTTTATCAGGTTTAAATCGTCCAATTAAAATCACCCTAATATAACTGTATTATATAAAAAAGTTTTTAACATCAGCTTGTTCTAAATTTGCCCCCGATTTTTGAATTTAAAACATAAACAACCTGCTTCCATGCCAAAGCTTCTTGCTTTGACCATTCTTCATGAGAAAACCGATAATCGTTTTTGCGTTTAATTTCATCTAAATGATGTATTAATTTCTCGTATTTCGACAAAGTTATCTCCTTTATCTTACTTATATTCGGTTTTTTATTAAAATTTTGAATCATATTCAAATGAGGCATGCAAAGCAGACCTCCTTTGGAATACTTTTCGGAAAACTTTTCATCTCCAAAGGCATTCGTAAATGCCTCGATATATATTTTTTCGCTTGCATTTGCTTGACTGCAAAAAAGGCATTTGTTACTCGGTCGACTTGAATTTTGCCCCTTGTTGTTTGAACTATTGGAAAAATCAATCGCCCTGTTAAGCAAATCGCCGTAAATAAGCGCGTGTGCCAGAGGGTCACCCTTTTTCATCATCATATAGGCATGATGGCTGCAAAACCCGTTAGCGCTGCAAATTTCACTCCTCAGAGCCCTGTCGTTAACCCCTTCGTATAAAAAACTTTCAATGCTTTGCAAGGTGCCTTTGATAACTAATTCACATATCGGGCATTGTTCCTTTTGCATAGCATCATAAAGTGCATACCAAACCATATCTTTTCCCATTAAAATTCCTCCTAAAACATTATACCGTACTGTAAAGTTAAATGAAAATTGAGGACTCCAAACCTTTCTGGTACAATGTTTCTGCAACAAAACACATACCTCCCAGAAAGGAAGAAGTCCTCATGCAAAAAATTGTATCAGTTTCTTGTCCA
>Ga0265293_10000286_pt1 | contig 125311 bp, 109 predicted proteins | sample Munlanlewell138R_FD_192505 | JGI IMG/M metagenome (GOLD analysis project Ga0265293, IMG submission 192505) | Leachate microbial communities from a municipal landfill in Southern Ontario, Canada - Leachate well 138R | ecosystem: Engineered > Solid waste > Landfill > Unclassified | place...
TGAAAGAACATTCAGGGTAGTATTTGTCATGGCGTATCGCTCTACTGTTAATTATTTCTTGTCGGAAACAATCAACAGGATACGCCACCCTCTTTTCCCCTCATACACCACAAATGACTATAGCTCACCGGCAACTGCGGATAATCTAAACCGCTATACCAGTCTTTAAAGGCAGCTAATGGCTGCTCGCCCAAGACGCCGGGCGATGCCAAAGTCAGCAGGTTCACCCCAGCAAAATCAGGATCAGTCACCCAATCTTGCGTTTGCCCCAACTCAGACAGGCACAAAGGACACCAACTGGCCCATAATTTAACCAGGGTTGGCTTGCTCGTATCGAGGGCAAGCGTTGAAGTTTTAGCCTGCACATCGGGCAGACTGTGCAGTTGCTGCGCTAAATTGAGTGGTGATGCTTGCGCCACAGCCAAGGACTGACCGCCAACGACGAACCACAGCAGCAGCCCTGCTAGCACTGCGGTAACAGTGAGAATGTACCAACGCATAGATAACAGCATAATTTTTACTCGCGGTGTAAGTGTTCAACATTATGCCAGTAAACTTATACAAAATATTGTACAAATATACGTTTTTTTACTAACTCGATGTCAAACTCTGCTACCGAGACGAACAATCTAGCCAATAAAAAAGCCCAGCTTGTGCTGGGCTCCAAGCGAACTCAGGGACGCTTAATCCTCTGGCATCCTCTGCCCTTTAATCGCTGCCTGTCGACCCAACTCAGCCAAAATATTGGTTACAACATCCAAGCCGCGGCGAGCATCGTCACTTTGATTAAATTTCTTCACGCTTTGCCATAAAGTCGGTGCTTTAGCGCTGGATCCGGCCTGCGCTGAAGCATAACGCAAAGCATTGCTTAACATCCAAAGGCTGCCAATCCCATCTTCATAGAGCGCCATCAGCTTTTGCAACATGGCATCATCGGTCATTTCCACCACATCTGAGGTGGCAGCCAAGAGGTCTACAATATTATGCAAACGCCGGCCTTGTAAGACCGGTGCCAATTTTTCCAACAAATCGGCCAGCCCCGCTAAAGTAGCTTCATCTTGCAGTGCCGGTAAATGCTTCAGCAACTGATCGGTCGACTGGATGGATGTCTCAGGGTTTTGATCACTCATCTGCTTATCTCCTTAAGCCAAGCCGCGTGCGACTGACCAGTACAGGCCTCGGTTAAAACCTTTACACATTAAGCTGCCAATTTTAGTCGCAGGACTGGGCATTGCTTCCTGCTCATAGTTGTACCAGAGCGGTATCCCCGCATCCATCCCCATCTGCGCCACCGCTTGAACCAAGCCTTCATAGCGCGCCTCCGCTTTGCCCCAACGCAGCAGACCGGCAATATTGTCACAAATCACCGGCGACTGACTGTGGCAACTGCCACCGGCTTTACCAATCGGCAGATCCACGGTATCGCCCATCACAAAGACATTTTCAAAGCCTTCAAGCTGCAAAGAATAACGGTCCGTGGGCAACCAGCCTTCATTGTTCGGCGCTTGCGATACCCCAGAATTAAGCACTGCATCTACAGCGCGAATCGGTGGTGTTTGAATTAAAATATCAAAATTTTCTTCTTCCCCTTCTGCGGAAAAAGCAATCTTACGCTCAGGGTCAACGCTGGCTAAAGTAAAGCTGCGCTTATAACGAATATCCCTGGCATCAAACATACTGGGCAGCATCTCAGCGGTGTTTTTTTGCAAAAACAAAGCATTCTGGTGCAACTGGGCAACACTGGGGTAGCTGTACACCAGTTCGATTTGCTCGCGAACCCCACGCTTGCGCAAGAACTCATCCAGCAACAAGGTGGTTTCTAAGGGTGCCATACCGCACTGATGCGGCACATTGGGCGTGGTTGGAAAGGTCACGCCAATAAAAATGCGGCCTTTTTCAATGGTAGAGATTTTCTCATAGAGTTTGCGTGCGGGGTCGTGTTGATAGAAATGATCACCGGCCTCCTGCAAACCTTCAATGCGCTCCGGCGAGGGAATGCAACCGGTGGACACCACCAAGTAATCATAGTCATAACTCACGCCAGAGCGCATTTTCAAGCAGCTGTTTTTAAACTCAAAACCATCCACCTGATCCAGCACAAAATCAATTTCCGGTCGCAGTAAGGAGGCCTGCTGGCGTCGCAGATCGTTTTTAGCGTAGGCACCAAACGCCACATACATAAACGCAGGCTTGTAATAGTGCCAAGGGCTATTGGAGATCAGCATCACGCGCACTTCACCACGACTGACCTCTGGGTAAAGCTTACTGACCAGATTATTGGCCGTCATGGTACCGCCAATACCACCGCCGACTACGATAATGGTTTTTATCATCTCTGTGCTCCATTGGTTTTTACTGCAACCTTAGGCTTGATTTTGCAGGCGCTGCACGCTGATTGCATGCACCGGTAAAATAAAGCGTAAAAAGGCCATAAAACGACTTCATGTCGATAAGACCAGCTTGCTCTATTTGCAGAGACATTCATATCCATGCGGCACACGCCTGATTGAACCTTCAGTGTAATGATATCACCTAGCATAAATTGCAGCATGCGACATGAATACCCAACTGCTCTTTGCAGCGCTTCAAACAACAACTGAGCGCTATGGCTTAAAAACACTGTCTGCTAGCGCGATGCACTCATTGACGCTGAATTTATCTGGTGTGAGCACCTCGAGTTTAACAAGAGCCGGCGCTCTGCTCGAAGCGTCTAGGCTTGCACTCAGTCGATGGGCTCAAAGGGCATTAAGGGGCAGAGCCGGCAGTTACTGGGCTGACGCTGTGTTTAGCACCACCTAAAGCTTGCCTCTGCAGTTGCCTAGCGGCCTCGATAGACAAACAACTATATAGACAGCCGATAGATCGACAAGCAGACAGCGTGCCGCTAAGCCGGCTCAAACCAGCGCCTTAAGCGGCCAACAAAACACAGCGGTGCGCCGCTTAAGCAATCACGTTCGGCTCAATTTCCAATGCAACGCCATAGCGCTGCTGAATATCGGCCTGAATATCGGCGGCCAACTGCAGTATCTGTTGGCCCGTGGCTGTGCCGTAATTGACCAATACCAGCGCCTGTTTTGCATGCACCCCAGCATCGCCTTGGCGCACACCTTTCCAACCGGCTTGATCAATCAGCCAACCTGCAGCCAACTTCACCTGTCCATCGGCCTGCACAAAACTGATAAGATTGGGGTGATTTTTCTGCAACTGCTGCGCTTGTTCAGCGCTGATCACAGGGTTTTTAAAAAAACTGCCGGTATTGGCCAGCTGCTGTGGGTCCGGCAGTTTCTGCGCACGAATCTCACAGACCGCACGGCTGACATCCTGCGGCTGAGGTTGCACAATCTGCTGCCTCGCCAAATAACCGCGCAAATCACCATAATCCAACTGTAAACTCGCTTGTTTAGGCAAGTTAAAGGTCACACTTAAAATCACCCGCCGTCCAGATTCGCGCTTAAATAAACTGTCGCGGTAGGCAAACTGACATTGCGCGGCGCTTAGACGCTGGGTTTGCTCAGTCTCACGATCATAAACTAAAACACTTTCAAGGTGATCTTTCACCTCAACCCCATAAGCACCAATATTTTGCACAGGTGCCGCACCGACATGGCCTGGAATCAAACTGAGGTTTTCTAAACCACTAAAGCCCCGCGCCAGACTCCACTGGACAAAAGCATGCCAGTTTTCACCGGCCTGCACTTCAATCACGGCACTCTCCGCTTCCTCGCTGAGTAGCGCAATACCACGCAATTGAATATAAATAACCAGCGCATCCACATCAGCTGTCAACACCAAATTACTGCCGCCGCCCAGCAAAAACACTGCAACGTCCTGCTGCTTGGCCCAAGCCAATGCCGCTTGCAACTGCGGCAGCGACTCAACGGTAACAAAGTAACGCGCAGCCACATCCACCGCTAAGCTATTATAAGGACGTAAAGACAGCTGCTGTTGGATGCTTAAATTCACATTTTCGCCTTTATTTCATCCAGTAAAACCTGACTGGCGTGCTCCAGCATATCCAGCACCAACTCAAAACCATCTTCGCCGCCATAATAAGGATCAGGCACTTCATCAGGGCTGATACCAAAGCGTGGCAAGTACAGCGCCAGCTCAGCTTTACTCGCTGCCGGTTGGATGGCTTGCAGGTTACTGAGATTGCTTTTATCCATGGCCAAGATCAAATCGAATTCTGCAAAGTCTTCGGCCGTTACCTGACGCCCACGCAGTGTAGACACATCGTAACCGCGCTGTGCGGCGGCGGCTACGGTGCGAGGATCTGGCGTTTTACCCAAATGCCAATCAGAGGTGCCGGCTGAATCGATAGTGATTTTATCGCTTAAGCCTGCCTGCTCAACATAATGACGAAACACCCCTTCAGCAGTGGGTGAACGGCAGATATTACCCAGACAAACAAATAAAACCTTCATTGTTACTCCTCAAAAAAACGTCGTACACGCTGCAAATCTTCCAGCGTATCCACGCCTGCGGGCGGTGCCTCAACAGCATCTGCCACATGAATACCTGCCCCGTTCCATAAGGCACGCAATTGCTCAAGGGACTCAGTCAATTCTAATGCGCAGGGTCCCCAAGCGACAAAGTCCGCTAAAAAGCCAGCGCGATAGGCATAAATACCAATATGGCGGCGAAATTCAACCCCTTCAGGCATCACAGTTTGGCTTTTGGCAAAGGCATCGCGCGGCCAAGGCAAAGGCGCACGGCTAAAAGTTAAGGCATAGCCTTGTGCATCAGTACTGACTTTAACCACATTTGGATTCAGTACGCTGGCAATATCGGTAATTGGCTCAGCTAAAGTGGCCATGGCCGCCTGTCTATACTGCGCTAAATTAGCCGCCACTTGGTCAATCACCGCCGGTGGAATCAGTGGTTCATCACCTTGCACATTAACCACTATGGCATCACTAGCTAAGCCCAAATGTGCAACCACTTCAGCCAAGCGGTCAGTGCCGGACTCATGGTCATCCCGGGTCATGACCACCTGTGCGCCAAAGCCTTGGCAGACCGCAAAAATACGCTGATCATCGGTGGCGATCACCACCTGCTGCGCGGCGCTTTTTTTAGCTTGCAGCCAAACCCGCTGGATCATCGGCATACCAGCAATATCTTGCAGCGGCTTACCGGGAAAGCGCGTTGAGGCAAAGCGTGCGGGAATCACCACACAAAAATCTTGGGCCATGATCAGTCCAAACGCTCATCAGTGGTGAGGGTGCGCGCTTCGCTTTCTAGCATCACCGGAATATCATCACGGATGGGAAAAGCTAAACCATCGGCCTTACACCAGAGTTCAGTTTTATCTTCACTGAGCTGCAGCGCACTTTTACATAAAGGGCAGGCTAAAATATCTAAGAGTTTCGGGTCCATCAGCACATCCTCACAACGAATCAGTTAATAAATGCTTAAGCTGCCCAGCAAACCAGCTCGCAAAAGCAGATGAAGGCTGTGCCGCTACCTGTAGATACCAGCAGTTGTCTGCGGCAAACTCACGGCACTTCACCGCATCTTTCTCAGTCATCACCACCGGTAAATCATCGGCGAAGTGTAAATCCTGCGCAGTAAATTCGGCATGATCAGCAAAGGCGTGGGCAATCGGCTGCCAGTTTAACCCTTCCAGCGTGTTGAAGAAACGCTGCGGATTGCCAATTCCAGCCACGGCATGCATGCGTTGCTGCGCAGCAAAGTAATTTAGTGGCTCGCGCCGACCACTGCGTACATGCACCAGCTCAGTGGGCTGTAACTGCATCGCAAAGCCATTTGCACTGTCCTGCTGCGCACCGTTCAACAGCACTGCATCCACACTCTGCAAGCGCTCAATCGGCTCACGTAAAGGCCCCATCGGCAAACAGCGTTGATTACCTAAGCCGCGTGCAGCATCAATCAAAACCAATTCTAAATCACGCGCCAAGCCGTAATGCTGCAAACCATCGTCAGATAAAATGATGTCCACTGAATGCTCAGCGAGCAGTTGCTGCACCGCGTGCGCACGTTGCGGAGCAATCACCAACGGTACGCCACTGCGCTGCACTATTAAGAGCGGCTCATCGCCAGCCTGCTCGGCTGAATCTGTGGCGCGCACGGTCCAAGGCCAATGCGCAGGACCTGCGCCGTAACCGCGGCTGACCACACCAACCCGCACACCCTGCGCGCGACATTGGTCGATCAGCCATAAAATTAATGGGGTTTTTCCCGTGCCGCCAACAGTGATATTCCCCACCACAACCACCGGCACTGGCGCACGGTAGATGTCACTGTCACCCCTAACAAATCGCGCCCGCTTGCGCTGCACAATCACGCGATACAGCTGTTCCAAAGGCCACACTAGCCACAGTGCTGGATGCCCATGATACCAAGCCTGTAAAATACGTTCGCTGAATTTCACGGCTCAGCTGGCGCCTCAACCGTACTAATACGTAAATGGGCAAAGCCCAGTTTAGACGCCGCATCCATTGCGGTCACCACGGCTTGATAAGGTGCTTGCGCATCAGCGCTGAGGATCACCGGTAAACTGTGATCACCACCCGACTCAACACGCAAGGCCTCCATCAAGGTGCTTAAATCGTTGTGACTTAGACTTTGTCCATTTAAAGCAAAAGAGCCATCCACCGCCACCAATATTTCCAGCGGTATAACGACAGCCTCTAACGGCGTACCACTGACCGCCTCGGGCAGATCGACTTTAAGCTGAGTCTCACGGGTAAAGGTGGTTGTCACCACAAAAAACAGCAATAAGATAAACACCACATCAATCAGTGGCGCTAAATTAATATCTACCGGCTCACGGGGCTTACGCGGGAATCTCACACCTGATCCTCACTTAACTCAACCTCTCGCTCACCCAACACCACTTCCACCAGTTTAATCGCCTCTTGTTCCATATTGACCACTAACTCATCCACGCGGCGCTGTAAAAAACGGTGGAAAAAGACCGCTGGAATCGCCACAAACAAGCCGGCCGCGGTGGTCACCAAGGCTTTGGCAATACCGCCAGCCAATTGCGGCGCATTAGCCATTCCTGAGCCCATAAAAGCGCTAAAAATCTCAATCATACCCAAGACGGTACCAAGCAGTCCCAGTAAAGGGGTAATCGCAGCAATAGTGCCCAGCGGGGTCAAATAGCGCTCGAGTTCATTGACCACCTTAGCACCTGCTTCTTGAATACTTTCTTTCATCATCTCGCGGCCATAGCGTGAGTTGGCTAAGCCAGCAGCGAGGATCTGGCCCAAAGGTGAGCCAGCACGCAACTGATTAAACTTACTTTTATCCATTTGCTTGTCTTGCACCCAGCGCCAGACTTGACCCAGTAAGTGCGGCGGACTGATGCGCGAGGCGCGTAAGGTCCATAAGCGTTCAGCAACAATGGCCACTGCAATAATTGAACACAGCACAATAGGCAGCATAATCCAACCGCCCGACTTGATCAGCTCCCACACAATTAGCGACTCCAGCAATAAGTTTTGCTCACTTTAGCACAAGCTCACCGCTACACCGTACGCCAGCCGCTGCATTTTATCGCCAAAACCGTAATTGCATGGCCATTGTCCAAGGTTCTCTATAGTGGCCTAAATAAACCCGCACCGCTTTATCAAGCGCGGTATCGTAAATACGCAGCTGTGCCCGCTCTAAATGGGCGACTACCTGCGGGTGTGGATGGCCATAACTGTTATGTTTACCGCGAGAGATTAAGGCCGAGTGCGGCTCAATCGCCTGCAGAAAACGTCGTGAAGTTGAGGTGCGACTGCCATGATGCCCAACCACCAGCCAATCCGTTTTTAACCAAGGCCAGTCAGCCAATAACGCCGCTTCACCCGCCGCATCTAAGTCACCGGTCAAAAGGAGGCGCTCGCCTTGCGCATCAATCAGTAGCACACAGGATTTTTGATTACTGTTTTGTGCATGGCGCCACTGCCAACGCCAGAACCACACACCATCCCACTGCCATTGCTGCTCGGTACAGGCTTGCGCAGCAAAATGTGCAGGATGCTGGTTTGCTTGGCCACTGATTACTTGCTTCACCTCTGACCCATCAAGCAACGCTTGCGCGCCACCAGCATGGTCAGCGTCGGCATGCGAGATCAACAACTGATCCAGTTGTCTTTGCGCAAAACCACGCAAAACAGGCAGCACTATGCGCTCGCCCGTATCAAATCCCGAGACCGCAGGCCCCGCATCGTAGAGCAAGCTATGCTGCGCGGTTTTTATCCAAACTGCTTGACCCTGCCCCACATCCAGCAGCCAAACTTGAGCATACCCGTCAGCAACGCGCTCTTGACTGGGATTGATTAGCGGCAGGCATAGCGCCAATCCCGCGGTAAAAGGTAACAGCGGGCGCGGCAGTAAAAAACAGGCGACGCCCACTAAAGCAAAGACTAATCCAAGTGCGCTAACAGCACTACCTTGCCAGGCCGGCCAGCCCTGAGCAAACCAGTCCAGTACAGAAAACATTACTGTCAAACACCATGCCGCCGCATGCAAAACAAAGGCGGCAAGGCTAGGCCATGGCAACAGCAAAGCACCGAACAAGGTCAGCGGCAACGCCACTAGGCTCAACCAGGGCACCGCAAAGATATTGGCCACAGGTCCCATGATGCTTACCGGCAAGCTTAAGGCCAAGAGAAAAGGCGCCAAACCAATCGCCGCCACCCACTGCGTACGCCCCAGCATCTGCCACCAGCGCCAAGCGCCCAAGCGCGCTGAAAAAGCCAAGAGCAACGCGCCTACTGCCATAAATGACAACCAAAACCCAGCTTGCAGAACCACTAAAGGTTCATAGATCAAAACCAAACACAAGGCGGTTAAATAGGCGGTCCAAGCACTTAAATGCTGAAAGCGCCAGCGCCATAACAACGCCACCATCACCATAATACATGCGCGTTGTACCGGCACGGCAAAGCCGGCCAGCGCCCCATAGGCTAGCGCTGCACCCATCGAGAAGAAACACGCCGCCGGCAGCCAAGGCACAGCCTTGGGCCAGCAGCCCAAACGCATCAAGCACACCACTGCCGCATAAGCGATAGCGGCGATTAAGCTGATGTGTTGGCCTGAAATCACCATTAAATGCACAGTGCCAGTGGCCTGCAGTGTTTGCCACTGCTCTGCACTTAAAGCTGAACCATCCCCCAATACCAGCGCGGCCATCACACCCTGCATCGACGACGGTGCAGAGCGCTGTAAACGCTCTCTAATTTGCTCGCGCCAATGTGACAAACCCTGCCCTTGGGCCAAACGCTGCCCGCTTTTTACCGAGCCCGTGGCACCGATGCGTTTAGCAAAGAGCCAGGCTTGATAGTCAAAACCATGCGGATTAAGCGAACCATCTGGGCGCTTTAAGCGTACTGCTAAGCGCCAGCGCTCACCGGCTTTGATTGGCCCTGGCGGTGCACGCCAAGCCAAACGCATACGTTTGGGTAGCTGTGTACGCCGCGACTCAGCATCATACAATTCAAAACGTACCGTCGCTGCTTGTCCTTGCACTGTCGGCCACTCAGGTAAACCCACAACAGTGCCTTCAACCCATAACGTGCGGCCATCGAAATCAGGCGCAAGTTGATCATCCACAGCCCACTGCGCACTCAAACAGGCCCACGACAACCCTAATAACGCAAAACCTAAAAAAGACAGGCGGCTAAACAGCAATAGCACTGCCATCAGCAACCCAAATAACAGCCATGCACTGCTTGGCAGCCAAGGCAACCAACGTAAAGCAAGCAGTCCAAAAATAAACGCAAGCACTGAGAATCGCATCACACTACCTCCCTGTAGCATTTGCAAACAAATATTCGCGTCAATATCACCTGTTCATATGCTTTTGTTACGCCCTGTAACAGCACCACGCACGAATAAGATGCATAATAGACGGGCTTTAGCATGTCAGAGAATATTCATGCCTCGTCAACTATTTAAACGTTACATGCCTGATCCAGAAAAACTAAAACATAACCCTTCGTTACGTTTTCTGGGCAGCCTTATTCATGATCCCAATTTATGGCATTTGAACCGTCATTCTGTGGCGCGAGCAGTGGCTGTAGGCTTATTTTGGGCAATGATTCCAATGCCTATGCAAATGTTTGCAGCGGCTTTTTTGGCTATTCCTGTGCGCGCTAATCTACCTATTTCTGTTGGCTTAGTATGGTTAACCAATCCAATCACTATGCCACCGGTGTTTTACGCCAACTATAAGCTGGGCGCATGGCTACTCAATACACCTACGCTTCATTTACCTGACAAAATGTCAATCAGTTGGATTTTAGAAGTCACCACCACGCACTGGCAGCCCTTGTATGCAGGTTCTATTTTAATGGGATTGATTCTTGCAGCGGTGGGTTATAGCTGTACAGTTTTATACTGGCGCTGGTGGGTCAATCGCAGCTGGAAAAAACGCAGCAAGCTGCGCAATTCGCGGATAAACGATTGATTTTAAAATAAGTTTTGACACATCTCGAAAAGTGCGTATACTTATCGGCGCGGGATGGAGCAGTCTGGTAGCTCGTCGGGCTCATAACCCGAAGGTCGTAGGTTCAAATCCTGCTCCCGCAACCAGATACTAAAGCCTTAACTTTCAATAAGTTAGGGCTTTTTTTATGCCTGCGATTTCTCGCTTAAAAATTGCCTAAAAAGCCCCGTGCCCAAACCGTGCCCTGTGCGTGCCTTTTTCTAAAATCTACGTTTTTTGATCTGACAGATTTTGACCGTAAGTCTTTTTAGGGCACAACTGTTTTTTCACGTGCGACCAGCCAATATTTACGCGGCTGGATAAATGACACCTGCACTGTGTCGCCAACAAGCCATAGAGCAAGGTGCTGTTTGCCGTCCCATCATCCAACCCGAAATTCGGCGCTGGATTGGCGTTATCTGCCAGCCTAGATCCCACCTATCTATCGCGACAGCAGCCATGCTTGACATACTTATCAACACCTACGCCGGCAAGCCCTACTTTGAGAAGCCGGAATCACTAGACCTATAGCCCATTGCTGCGACGACTTAACAAATGATTAAGCGTCAGGTTCAATTATTTCTTGGGCTGCACGGAAGGCTTCACTTGCAGCGGGCGACACCGGCGTACACAGCACAATGGAGGATGGCTTCGCAGATTTCCTTTGGCGTACAAGCGTTGTTGAGCGCACAACGCACATGCCCCTTAAGCTCTTGCGGGGCTTTAATGCAGTTAGTACGACAATTGTAATTAGGCTGCGCTCTTTACGGCTAAGCCCCTCTCGCCCCAGGCAGACCACAAGCATGCGGAATAAAGTCTTGTAAAGACTGGATAAATTCAGTGATATTGCCCATCGCCCGCTCTACGAGAGCCTCGCATAGCCTGATTAAAAGCTTGCGACTCAGTATGACAAACCCGATAGTGATACTCTGCTCGCAGGGTAGAAAACCGCTGTATGATTCAGCAATATCAGCGCGCAAGTAGCGCCCAGCATTGTCTGACGGGCTCTAGCAAAGAGCTGCAGTTGTGATCGAGGTGCGACGCATAAAACTTTTATAGGAAATAGATAATGCTAACAGGAAAAAATGCGGTAGTGACAGGCTCTACTTCGGGCATCGGTTTAGCAATAGCGCGTGGCCTAGCGGCACAAGGTGCCAATGTAATGATTAATGGTTTGGGCAGCGCACAAGACAATGAAGCCATCAGACAATCAATCGAGGCGGACTTTGCGGTCAAGGTGCTATTTTCGCCAGCGAACATGCTCAAACCAGAACAAATTGTCGCGATGATCGCTGAAGCAGAGCAGACCTTTGGCTCTGTCGACATTTTGGTGAACAACGCCGGCATTCAGTTTGTCGCCCCGATCGAAGAATTTCCAAATGATAAGTGGGATGCAATCATTGCGATTAATCTGACTTCGGCTTTCCACACTATTAAAGCTGTGACGCCAGGTATGAAGCAGCACAAATGGGGACGTATTATCAATACCGCCTCAGCACACGCGTTGGTCGCCTCACCTTACAAATCCGCTTATGTTGCAGCTAAGCACGCCATTGCAGGCCTTACCAAGACTGTTGCATTGGAGTTAGCTGAGTTTGGCACCACCGTTAATGCGATCGCACCGGGTTATGTTTGGACGCCATTAGTAGAGCAGCAAGTGGCTGATACAGCCAAGGTTCGCGGAATCAGCGAAGAGCAGGTTAAGCAGGACGTGATGCTTAAAGCGCAACCCACGAAAAAATTTGTCACTGTTGAAGAAGTGGCTGCTGTTGCAGTATTTCTCTGCAGCGATAGCGCAGCATCCATTACGGGGTCAACGCTACCTGTTGACGGTGGCTGGACAGCGCAATAAAGAGCGGCTTTGCAACTATAAATTATTATAAAACTATGCATGTAAGCTCTACGAAAGATAGCAGGAGTACAGTACCGATGGCTAAAAAATCAATAAACCTAGCACTGCAGGGCGGCGGCTCACATGGCGCCTTTACGTGGGGCGTACTCGACTACTTAATGGAAGATGGGCGCGTCAACATCGAGGGCATTTCGGGCACTAGCGCGGGCGCAATGAACGCTGTGGTATTTGCTCAAGGCTATATGGACGGTGGCGCACAAGGCGCACGTGAGTCACTGGAGAATTTTTGGCGAAAAGTTTCAAACTTAGCCATGTTCAGCCCCCTCAAACGCAGTCCAATGAGTGTCTTAACTGGCAATTGGGATATGAGTGGTTCGCCCGCTTATATCATGATGGATTTGTTAAGCCGAGTTGCTTCGCCTTATGAAACCAATCCATTCCAATTTAACCCGCTGCGTGAGCTGGTTGAAACAACTATTGATTTCGAAAAAGTTAGGGCCTGTAAGGATATAGAGTTATTTATTGCTGCCACTAACGTGCAATCCGGCAAGATTAAAGTATTTGAGCGCGAAGAACTCACCGCGGATATGATTTTGGCTTCTGCGTGCTTACCCACTATTTACCAAGCGGTTGAAGTTGATGGCATTCCTTACTGGGACGGTGGTTTTAGTGGCAACCCGCCTCTATTTCCTCTATTCCAGACGACAGAGTCGAAAGATATAGTCATTGTTCAAGTGAATCCGATTGAGCGTAACAAAACCCCAAAAACTGCACGAGAAATACAAAATCGCATCAATGAAATATCGTTCAACTCGTCCTTACTCAGAGAGCTACGCAGCATTGAGTTCGTGCATCGCCTGCTCAAGGAAAACAAATTGGATACAGATCACTATGCTAATATTTTAGTGCATCGTATCGAAGCAACTGAGCAAATAAACCCGCTCTCAGCCTCCAGTAAAATGAACTCTGAATGGTCGTTTTTAACCCATTTGCGTGATATTGGACGTGAATCTGCGCGGGTCTTTCTTGACCAGCACTATGACAATATAGGTAAAGAGTCGTCGCTTGACCTGGAGCATGAGATTCACTGGTCGTGAGTCTGTCCAAGGCCTTCTAGAAAAAACCTGTAGCCATGCTTTAGACTTGGGCTACAGGCTTTCTGCGAGAGTGATCGCTTTTAAATCTGGCGCCTCCGATCGACAAGCCCTGCGCGGCCTACAAAACACCAGGCATCGAGCTAGAATCCGTACCAGATAAAGCCAGTGCAGTGCTACAAGAAGCTGCAACACTGCTTGCGAGTTATTTCTGCTAATCTCCTTTGTCTGCCTGAGGTGCAGCGACTGGCAATTCCTGTTGTTGAGTTGCTGCTGTGCGTGCTTCAGGCTTTACTGCTGGCGCTGCCTTTTTCGCTGTAGCTTTAACAGGCGCAGCCTTTTCATTATCCGCCTTTGGCGTCTCAACAGGAGCTGTCGCGGCGAGTGATTGCTTGGGTTTAGTTGCAACTTTAGCCGCTTTAGACTTCGTCACCTGCGCTGGTTTTTGTTCCGCTGCCTTAGCTGGAACCCCCTTTGCCTGATCCGCCTTTGGCGAGTCAGATGAAGCTTGCGACTTTTGTGGTTTGGCTGCAGTTTTAGCCGCTTTAGGCTTCGCCGCTTGTGTTGGCTTGTTCAGCGCAGTTTTGCCTGGGCTTGGCTTTTTAGCCACGGCATCTGCTGCTTTAGGTTTAGGTTGTGCTGCAGCATCGGCACTCTCGGTTGCTGCAGATAACTTAGGCTGCACAACGGCCGGGACAGGTTGTTCAAACAATTGGTGCAATTGACGCCACAACTCACCGACAGCACCCTCAGCAGTCAACAGCTCAGGCACCAAGCGCATCACTGTACTCAGCAGTGTTTTTCGTGACTCATCATTAACAAGTAGCTGCGGTAACGTTTTCAAGCTTTCTTCTGGGAGGGCGAACACCAGCAATCCTTGCTGATCAATAATGTCACGAATGTTGCGTAAATCCATGTCGAACTCTTTGATCAGACGACGGCTTTTCTCTGCCAGCTGTTCCACACGATCCTTACTGAATTTGCCACTCTGATGGCCCAACAACAGCAATATCCGTGACAAGGCTTCCACGCCCCCGCCCTGCGTCAGAGAACCTCGTAAATGTTCAATTACACCCTGATCTTGTTGCACAATTGAGCCTTGCTGGGTCTCAGGAGCTTGCGCGCCAGTCAGAGCACTAAGGCCGCCGTAAACCGCATGAAACTGCATTTCCTGCGAAGCATCACGTACATCTCGGAAACTGTCTAGCTGTCCTTCGACTACATTAGACAAGGTCTCCTGCCAAGCTAACAATGGGTTGTTCAGGGAAACCGGCTGACGGTTTGCTCGCAGCAAAGGCGCATAACCGGCCAGCCAACTTAATCCTGGATTCAAGCTGCTGCAAGCGTACTGCTGCATACGAAACGGATGCATCTTGCGCGTCAACTCAGCCAAGGGTTCATTGATCACAGGACGCAGCCAAGGGCGTACAAACCACTCATAAAGCGTGTTGTTAATCTGTGAGACTTGGTCAACCAAAGCAAACTCTCGCTCATCATCCCGCTCACGCTCACTATCGTCATCGCTTATAATATCGGCGATACATCTCGGCTCAAAGTACACTGCATAGCTTTGCTCAGACTGATCTGTTGGCGGCACATCTTCGATAATCATTTCATAGAGCCCCGGTGCCAATAGCCTTATGGCCTTACTGGCATCAAGCAGCTCACGGTGTTCGCGGCGAGCTACAGCGCCAGAAACAAAGATACCAAAATGATCAATAGTGGCATGTTTTAAGTAAATAATAGTACGGCCCGCACTGCGTAGAGCCAGGTCGCTCGGATAAATATCGGCGATCCAATTTAACGCCTGCTGTGGCGGTGTAATGTCATCACCATAGGAGCAGAACACCACGACTGGCGCCTCGATTTTCTTCAGGTCAACCTCACTGCTCGGTTCGCCTAGGCCGCCGGTCAAACGATTACCAATGAACAAATCATCAACAATCACCTCGATCTCCTCGCTATTGAGCAGAGTTGGGCTGCTCCACCAGCGTTCAAAATCAAGAAAACCTGAGACCTCAGTGTCGACCTGAGTAAAGAGATTGTAATACTTATTCCAGTGAGTATCGGCTGGATTCAAGTTTTCATAGCCACTGACCAACCAAGCACCGTCAAAATGGCCATTGCCTAGGTCGCTCGCCAGTCGAGTCGTCCAAGCTCCGCCGAGCAGGCCGCCGGAGTAGCGCAGGGGATTACGACCATCAGCACCCGCCCAATAAGACAGTGGCGCACCATTGATGATCACCAGCCCTGGTAACTCTGGACGTGCCGCCGCAAGGCCCATTAGCGCCCACCCTGCCTGACAATTGCCAATCACTATAGGTTTGTCTGCTTGTGGGTGACGGTCAATCACTGCCTCAAGAAAGCGTGCTTGCGCCACACCAATATCATGCAAGGTTTGACCGGGCTCGGGGGAGTGGCTAAAGGCAATAAAATAGGTTGGATGCCCCGCACGTAAGCTTTCACCCACCGCTGAATCTTGCTTGAAGCCACCAATACCCGCGCCTTGCCCGCTACGCGGATCAATAACAATGACTGGCGCACGTTCAGCATCACTTGACTGATCAGTTTCGGGGATAATTCTTAATAACGAATAATTAACTGGCCGCGACAGCTCGCGCCCATCGATCAGTATTTCATAAGGAAACTTAAGCAATAACGGATACCCGGCACGCTCATACGCCAAGGTATTATCGCCACGCTGACGCAATGCATCCCAGTACAATAAACTGCGCTGAGAAAAATCAACCCAGTATTCCCAATACTCAGCAGCGCTCGGTTGGCGCAATTGTCCTTCACGCAAAGGCCCAAGAAGAGTTGTATGACGCTGGCCAGACGCCTCAGAGATGAGGCCAAACTGCAGGCGCTGCAGTTGTCCTAAGTGTTTGAACAGTGCCTGAGCAGAAGACCACTGCTCTTCTCGCCTGGCCAGAAAAGCCTTATCGCTCATACATACCTCTTCTAAAGTGCAATCATTGTTTTGAGTATGCCATATCCCTGCTTCAAGAATAGATGACGCCTCATGCATCCATTTATAGCGGATCAGCTGAGGTGAAGCAAAGTTTTTGTGCAGTGCAAAATAACAGTTGCAAAATTGTTTTTTGCAGTGCATCATAATAGCACATATGAGATTTACAGATTTCGTTTCCAAGCCGCATTAAGCTTAACTTTTCAGGAGCATTATGATGTCTTTATTTAATTCAGAAAAAATCCAAGAAGCTCAAAAAGCACAACTCGAACTGCTACAACAAATCAGCGGTAAGGTTTTTGAAAGCGTTGAGCAACTGACCCAACTGCAGTTCAAAAACCTGCGTGCAACCAGTGGCGACCAGTTTGACAGCCTACGCACGCTGTTCTCAGTAACTGACCCAAAAGATTTTGCAACCTTGCAAACATCTCTTACCCAGCCAACGGCACAAGCTGAGCGCTTAATGGAGTTTAACCGCGAAGTGTACGAGCTGATTTCTAGCACTCAAGCAGATATCGCTAAGATCGCTGAAAGCCAGATCGATGCTAGCACCAAGCAATCTCAAGAAATGATCGAGACACTCAGCAAGAACGCACCAGCAGGTGCTGAGCCTGCAGTGGCCATGTTTAAATCAGCTCTAGAAAGCGTTGGTAACACTTACGAAAGCGTGCAGAAAGCTGCTAAGCAAGCCACCCAAATGGCTGAAGAAGGCATCACCGCTGCTGCATCAGCTGCCGGTCAAGCGACTGCTGCTGCAAAGCCTAAAGCGGCTGCGAACAAGTAAGAGCACAGCTGCAAGATTGTCAAAGTTTCACTCAGTCGTTCAATAAAGGGAATGCCTATAAAGGGCATTCCCTTTTTATATTGTGTCCGGCCACTGATGACGCCTAAATTGACATAGCACGCGACTGCATGCCTATCTATCAGCGTAACCAGCATGCTGATTTGCGCGCCCCACTACACTTGACACACGCGCACTTGACCTGCGCCAGCGAGACGAACAACACACCAATAATGACTTTATTGAGTCCAGAAAAAACCCAATAAGCTCAAAAAGTCCAACTCGAATGGCTGCAACAAATCAGCGGAAATATTTTTGAGAGCGTTGAGCATTGCTGGCAGTCTCATCTGTGCCTCTGTGTGCTTTTATTCGCATGCCTTAGCGCACCTCGCCACAGCTGCTCCAAAGGCATAATACCACCGCCTTAGGCGATGACCTTCACTGCATGACCCTAGAGTGAGCGGTCCGCCCATAGATTTAGCCTTATGTAGTGCAGCCGCAACCGATGCTCAGCATCGCCAGCAGCCGTGCAAATCACTTTACGTCATCATTTTTTTCACTATCAGTACCCTCTGCTTTGCTCGAAGCAGGCGCACCAAATAGACCGAACAGGCTTTGCGTACTCTGATAAAGTTTTTTCGACTGCTCCATATAATCCTTCATCAAATCGCCCGTGACTGGCGTCTGCTTATGCATAAAGTCACTCCACGCTTGCGATGACTGCACAGTGGCCTTGGTCTGGAGGTCCACCACGGTTTGAATACTCTGCTCTAAATAGCTGCCGAGCATGCCTTGCAGCGGACCGTAAAAACGAATAATGCCCCTCAGCATATCGCTAGAAAAAATCGGTTCACCGTCATTTTCTGCTTCCTGAATAATTTGCAAGAGGATGCTGCGCGTTAAATCTTCGCCACTCTTGGCATCCACGACTTGAAAAGGAATCTCATCGATCACTAACTGACGTATATCGTTAACATTCACATGCGTACTGGTATGTGTGTCATACATGCGGCGGTTCGCATACTTCCTGATTAGGCGCGGCTCAGAGTGGTATTGGTCTAACATGGGTAATAAATCTCGCAGATAACATACATAAGCACAGTATCTTACCCCACCAGCGCATCTGCCGTCCTGCGTAAGCCTGTAAACACACGTCTACGCCAGCAATTTAAAGTCAATTGTTTTTAATTAACCACCCAATGTTCCTCAATACTATTATTTAAAGAAACTAGCAATTTTTAAGCAAATGAGTAATGCTAAAAATACATACATACATAATGGAGGATGTTTTATGAGTAGCGAAAAACGCACTGCACTTATCACAGGCGGTATGGGTGGTATAGGAACAGCGATTAGCCGGCGTATGCATGATGACGGATTCACCGTTGTAGTCGGTTGCAGTCCCTCTTCAACACGTAAAGATACATGGATCGCACAACAGCTCGAGGAAGGTTACAAATTCCACGTATTAGCCTGCGATATTGGCGATTGGGACTCTACCTGTAAGGGCTTTGAACGTCTGCGCGAAGAAGTCGGCACAATCGACGTTTTGGTCAATAATGCCGGTATCACCCGCGACGGTACCTTTCGTAAAATGACTGCTGAAAACTGGAATGCAGTCATCAACACCAACCTTAACAGCATGTTTAACACGACCAAACAGGTGGTCGAAGACATGTTAAGTAAAGGCTGGGGCCGGATTATTAATATCTCCTCAATCAACGGACAACGCGGCCAGTTTGGTCAAACCAACTACTCCGCAGCTAAAGCAGGTATTCATGGTTTCAGTATGGCTTTGGCGCGCGAACTCAGCAGCAAAGGTGTGACAGTCAATACCGTTTCACCGGGCTATATCGCAACTGATATGACCGCAGTGATTCGTCCCGATATTTTGGAAGGTATGATTGCAGGTATACCTGTTGGTCGCTTAGGATTGCCGAAAGAAATTGCCTCAATGGTCGCATGGTTGGCTTCAGAAGATGCAGCTTACGCAACCGGCGCTGATTTCACCGTCAACGGCGGCATGAATATGCAGTAACAAGGCTTACTCTCACCCACATCACAATCTGTTATTATTATAGTCAAAGTTAATATGCACAGTCCTTGCAGGGCCTGTGCATTCAGGCATCTAGAAGTACTGCATAAGCTTGTTTTAGCTTGCCAAAGACATTCAACGAGTAGCAGATAGGGCAATCCTAAAATTTGATGTGGAAAAGCGAATGTTGAGAATATAGCTGACAACAATACCGCGCAGGTATGCGCGGATTTCCTTTATACGCGCGAGGATTTTGCATATTTATGGATAATAACCTGCAAATGTTAAACACCTACTGGTCCGGCCAGACACCTTTCATTGCCAATTTATGCTTGCAACAACTGCGTCTTGGCATAGCACAGCACGACTGGTTCAAAGACTCCGATCGTAGTCAGTGGTTCGATGTACCCAACGAAGCACTGGAGCAATTACAAGTCGATTTCAACAAAGATTGGATAGCGCTAGGTCAGCAAACCATAAGCCAACAAGATTTCAGTTTTGAAGATAGACGTTTTTCCAGCGATAACTGGAACAATCCGCTATTTGGCTCCCTGGCAGCCTTCTACCTACTCAATTCACAGTTTCTGCTCAAACTACTGGATTTGTTGCCAATTAACGATGAAAAAGTAAAGCAGCGCCTGCGCTATTTGATCGAACAAATGATCGCCGCCAGCGCGCCCAGCAACTTCCTATTGAGCAACCCTGATGCGCTAGAGCGCCTCGTTGAAACCCAAGGAACCAGTCTCTTTAGTGGTTTTTTACACTTGGCCAGCGACTGGAAAGAAGGCAAGATGCGTCAAAGTGACGAAGGTCAGTTTGAAGTCGGGGTCGACCTCGCAATCACACCTGGTTCGGTAGTGTTCGAAAATGAATTATTCCAACTGATACAGTACAAACCGCTCAGCGAAACCCAATACCAAAAACCTGTACTTATCGTACCGCCCATAATCAACAAGTACTATATTCTCGACCTACAGCCAGAAAACTCACTGGTACGCCATTTGCTAGAACAAGGCCAACAGGTGTTCTTGATCTCATGGCGTAACTTCACTGAAGATCAGGCTAAACTCACCTGGGAACATGCTGTTCAAGATGGCGTCATCAGCGCCTTACGGGCGACTCGAGCGATTAGTGGCGAGCGTCACCTCAACACCCTAGGCTTTTGTATCGGTGGCACTCTACTCGGTTGTGCCCTTGCGGTTCTAGCGGCACGGGGCGACCGTGATATAGCAAGTCTAAGCCTATTTGCAACCTTCCTAGACTTTGTCGACACGGGCCCAATAAGCGTGTTTATCGATGAGAAGCTCGTCGCCGATAAAGAGCGCACTCTTGGTGGTCATGAGGGCAAATATGGCCTGTTTTATGGCAAAGATATGGGCAACACTTTTTCCTTGTTGCGCCCCAACGAGCTGTGGTGGAATTATAATGTCGATAAATATCTAAAGGGTGAAAAGCCTAGAGCTTTCGATCTACTCTTCTGGAACAATGACAGCACCAATTTTCCCGGTCCTATGTACTGCTGGTATTTACGCCATACTTATCTGCAAAACGACTTAAAGTCAGGCGAACTGGACATGTGCGGGGTCAAACTGGACTTAAGCACCATCAAAACGCCAGCCTACATTCTTGGCACCCAAGACGATCATATCGTACCTTGGCGCAGTGCTTACGCCAGTACCGCCATACTCAGTGGTCCGACACGTTTTGTTCTGGGAAGCTCAGGCCATATCGCTGGCGTGATCAACCCGCCCGCCAAACAGAAGCGTAATTATTGGATTAATCAGAAAATATCTAAATCGCCTGACACTTGGCTGAAAGCTGCCGAACAGAAGCCTGGCAGCTGGTGGAACGATTGGTTCGCTTGGTTAGCTAAACACAGCGGCGAACAGCGTCCTGCAGTAACCGAAATGGGCAGCGCAGAATACCCGCCGACAGAAGACGCGCCTGGCCGTTACGTTCGCGTTAAAGGCTAAGTCTACGCTTAAATCCCAGTAACGCTAAAATACGTGTTACTGGGGGCTTCTGGCTAATCCAACAAGCAAGACGAGAACATCTAGAATGTCGCGCAAAATCTTTAACAAAGATTGTTAAGTGCGCAGCGCAAGCAGAGTTTTAAACTAAAAATAACACGCGCATACCCTACTCTCGATCGAGACTAAACTCCTCCGACAGTAGAGTTGCTCTCTTGCGGTAGATGAAGTCCAAGAAGCTGTTTCAGACAGCTGGATCACTAGCAAGTAAGTAAAATCAGTCTTTTTGAATAAAATACCCATGCCGTTTATTAACATAGCATTATGCATGAATCATGACATCGCTCACTGGTGTGCGGCCGCACACGATATTCATCAAGCTTATCATCTAAAGAGCTAGAGGCTTAACGCACCAACAACGTAAGCGTCTAACTGCAGATCTAAAAGATACTTACCCCGCCTGCAACTGCCATAATCGAGCGGCAGTCACGAACCTTGTCAGGGAAAACATTCAAATTCAGCAAATATTTTGTGAGGAATACTTCCTGTCTATGCAATTTGCGCTGTCATAACTGCCAATATCACCTATACAGCCCAACCGCTTCACGCTGAAAAATTGATTTTTAATTAAGTTTTGACACAAGTGAAAAAGTACGCGCACTTTACGCTGCGGGATGGAGCAGTCTGGTAGCTCGTCGGGCTCATAACCCAATCCTGCTCCCGCAACCAGATTCATCAATAAAGCCTCAAGCATTCAATTGTTTTGGGCTTTTTTGTTTGTAGGTCCTGTACCCCTGTACTCTCTGCCATTCGCGCGGGAGCATGACCCAGCCTCTAACGACAGAACTCAGGCTGAATTTAACTGAACAGACCCATTTTGTACTGATAATAAGTGTCTAGAAATTCCCATACCTCGACAATTTTTTGTCCACGGCACTTAAATCGGAATAAATATTCATTAGCGTAGTCTTCGCCCGCACGGGTCTTGGCCGTCAGTCGAAAATGAGCAACAACATCATCCTGCTCAGCAATCAAAGCGTATAACTCAATAGCAATGCTTTCATAGGGGAAAAAGTCAGCGCCTTGCCCCATCATATCGAGTACTGCTGGGATACCAATAAAAGGGCCGACAAAGGGATGCGCTGGCGGTAGATTCCATTGAATATCCTCAGCGAAATACTCCGAGAGGGGCACCTGACTTTTTCCCGAAACTGAATCAAAGTACTTGCTGATTAATGCTTTGCTTGAACTCACGAGCAGAACCTCTAGCTATAAAGAGAAAATTGTAAGCATGTGGATACAATCAGCCGTGTAAGAACTGGCGGTCTGATTGTGCTTGGCAACTAGAAAAGGCAAGAAGGGATAAGCCACTTAGGCAATCAGATAAGGTGCCGGTAATGATGACCTGTCAAGATGGGATGGTGAGTAAAAACGAGGGAGGTTCACTCCCCCGCTTCAGTCAATACTTAGCTTTGTTGCTTTTCCATGGTAACGATGACCTGGCGCTCTTTCAGCTTGGCAGGAATATCGCTTTCATCCATAAAGAACTGTGAATACCACTCACGCAATTGGTAGATAGGACCGTCGCCTTCTGCCAGCACAGGGTTATCAATGCGGGCTTTATGCTTCCAGATATCAACGTCTTGGTAGAATGATTCGCGGTTGGCCTGAACATAGGTTTTAGCCAGCTCACTGTTCTGCTCATCCGTCATACTAGGGTCTTTCTTGACCAGCACACCAAAGCGCAGTTCAAAGCTGTTGGGTGACGTCGGTACGTGACTGTTCAGGAGAATGGTCTCGACTTTCTTGCCATCAAACTCAGCACTCATGCGTGTGAAGTGCGTGGCTGGACCGTAGTACGCCGACTTGGCCACTAAACCACCACCAAGGCGTCCAGAATCACCATGGAACTCTTGCGTCCCAATATGACCTTCGAAGGTATTGGCAAAGTAGGTGCACGGTGTGCCATGCACTGGACCGAAGTGAATCACATCAGATAAGTTATCCACCAGTTCACGTGGATTGGTATCGATATACATCAAGTCCACATGCCAGCTGTTATTCCACTCATCGCTGTCGATTTCTGGGAAGTACGGAATTTCCACACCCTCCGCCGGTGGGTTGCCTTCAGGGTTGTGCCAGACAAATAGCAGATTGTTAACTTCTGTGGTTAACCAGCTTTTGGTTTTTGCTTTCGGTGGGATACGGTCACAGTAAGGGATTTTTGCGCAACGGCCACTGGCGGCAAATTCCCAGTGGTGGAATGGACAGACAATACGTCCGTCAACAATTTCACCCTGAGATAAGTCAGCACCCATATGTGGGCAATACGCATCCAGCACGCTAATGGTACCTTCGTCATTGGCAAAGGCGACCAAGCGCGTGCCGAAGACATTAAGAGTGTGGGGCTTACCATCGCGGTAGTCTGCAGCTTCGCCCAAGCAATGCCAGCCTCGCGCGTAACGGTACTCTGCGGTCGCTCCAGAGGCTTGGTTATCTATAGTTTTTGTCATTTCCCGATCCTCATCAGTTCAAATTCTGTCTATATTTACGCAATATTAGCTATATCACTGCGTCACTATTGCCAAGCGAGGCACTATCCTCATCCCTCAACCGGACTAGATTGAGTGGCTCTAGGTTTTTTTTCGCCAGTTACCCACCAAGTATTGATCTAGGGCAAGTTTTTGCGTGTCGACTGTTCTTTTAATATAACGACCGGCATGGTCTGAGTGGGCCAACCAGAAAATAGCTTCCGCGGGGACTTCAGGCGGTGCAGCAAAACCACCTAAAGCGACAATACCTTGATCACCAATGGTAGCTTTCAGCGCTTCAGTCGCGACCACCCCAGGGTTTACGGTATAAGCACGCAACCCTTTTGCACCCAACTCAACATTAATAATCCCAGCCAAGCGCGACACAGCGGCTTTACCAGCACCGTAGGCATAGCCCCAGCCGCCCTTATCCGCGGAGACCGGCGGGTTAGACTCGCCCGCGCCAGAACTGACATTAATAATCACCCCTGAACCCTGCTCGACCATCAGTCGAGCAATGCCTTGGGTCAATGCCACCGGCCCCAACACATAGCCACGGTAGACGCGATCCAATGTCTCAGCGGTCAAGTCAAGCAAGCCACTGTTCAGATCGGCGCCTTGATAAATTGCATTATTAACCAGCACATCAATGCGTCCGCACTCTTGGGTTACCTGCTGCACGGCTTGCTGAACTGAGGCCTGATCTAACAAGTCGAGCGGTACCAGCCACACCTGGCGACCTAAGGCCTCAATGGCTGCCGCAGTGGCTCTTAGGCTGCCGGCTAAGACTGTACCGTCAGCGGCAATAACATCATGTTCATGGCGTGCGCCATCGTCGATTGAACGCGCACTGATCGCTACATCGTAGCCTTCGCGGGCAAACGCCAGTGCAGTCGCTCGGCCAATGCCGCGGCTTGCGCCGGTAATAAATGCAATTTTAGTCACACAACTCTCCTTCTTAACGCGCTCAATGAGGATTAGGCCGGGTAATCGCTATAACCCTCGACACCCGCAGAGTACAAAGTATCCCGATTGAACTCAGCCAGCTCACGGCCACTGGCAAAACGTTCAACCAGATTAGGATTGGCAATGTAGTGACGCGCGAAAGATACTGCATCAGCAACACCGGCCTCGACCGCTTCAGCAGCGCTGTCAGCATCAAAACCATCATTGATAATTAGCGCACCTTTAAATTGTGCACGTGCGATAGCGAACGCATCAATCTTACGCGTATGCGCTTTCATAATATGCAGGTAGGCCAAATCCATCTCAGCGATACCATCGAGTAACGCCTGCAGGGTTTCTGCTGGCTGACTGTCACTGACATCATTAAATTTATTAGCAGGGCAAAAACGAAAACCCACGCGCCCAGCACCAATCGCTTCAGACATAGCCTTCAGTACCAGTAACGGAAAACGCACTCGATTTCCCACTGATCCGCCAAACTCATCGGTACGCTGATTGGCATTCTCAGACATAAACTGCATCGGCAAATAACCGCTGGTGCCGTGCAATTCGACCCCATCAAAACCCGCTTCGCGAGCGTTGAGTGCGGCTTGACGGTATTCTTCAATGACCGCGTACACTTCACTGTTACTCAGCGCATGCGGCACATCGGTTGCGGCCATGCCAACCGTATCGGTAAACAGTTCAACCTCTGCTTTGATTGCCGAAGGCCCAACGGTGATAGCACCTGCCGGTTTGTTGTGCTGCGTGGCGACGCGGCCACAGTGCATCAACTGCACGACAATAGTGCCACCTTTAGCGTGCACAGCATCGGTCACTTTACGCCAGGCAGCAATTTGCTCAGCATTGTAAATCCCTGGCGTACGGCAGTAACCCATGCCGTTGGCAGACGGCGCTGTGCCCTCCGCCACGATCAAGCCAGCGCCAGCACGCTGCGCATAGTAATCAATCATTTCTGCGGTCGGTACCGCTTGATCCGTTGAGCGACTGCGCGTCATCGGTGCCATCACCACGCGATTTTTCAACGATAGAGCACCAAACTGCGCCGGTTCAAATAGCTTACTCATAGCAACTCCTTAACGTACTCGGATTCGCGGTGCTGGGGTGCCGCGCCGCATACCGTTTAGAAAACCATCCAGCGGCTGTGGTGGTGCCACTTCTGGAAGTGCATCGTGCTCTGGGCTGTTGTTCCAAAACTCTTTCCACGAAGGGAACAAGTCATGAAAAGTGCCATGGTAAGGTTCACGACCCGGCCAGCGCATTTTCATATCACCAATCGGTGGTTTATTTAGATCAGTGGCGTACCAGTAGCATGGCAAGCGACGGCGGAAATACCACTGGCCATCGACACGCTCATAATCATCCCAGTAGAGCATTTGCATGATCACCCACTCAGCGCCGGTTTCATGTTCGTTCTTGGAATAGACCACGCCAATCGCATGATCAGCATCGGTAAACTCAATGATGTGCTGACCAATATGGTGCGAGGTGCCGGTAAACTGGTGGCGCAAGGTATCGTCCACCCAGGCTTTAAGTTCTGCGCGGCCGGTTTTCCCTTTACCCACACGGATGTCTGCAGCAAACAGGCCAACATGCGCATCAAGATCGCGCATGTCCAGTGACAATGCGTACTTGCCCACCAGTTGACGAATCGCTTCGGTAGACTCTAGGCGGTCGATGCGCGCCAGCAGTTCGTTTTGACTCATATTTTATAATCTCTATGACTAAACAAAAGTAGTGCTGGAGCCCGCTCCAGCACTTGGCACCGATTAATCTATCGCGGTATGCAGGTCGGAACTGCGGCCACCATCAACAGGTAAAGCCGCACCGGTAATATAAGACGCCTCATCTGAAGCCAAAAACACCACGGCGTTAGCCAGCTCTGTGGCAGTACCGACACGTTTCATTGGAATCAACTTAGAGGTGCCCGCGCGCGACTCATCGCTGCTAAGCATGCCAGCGGTCGCATCCGTTTCGATCACACCTGGAATCACCACGTTACAGCGGATATTGGCCAAAGCGCCTTCCGATGCAGCGGCACGACTGAAGTTGGTTACCGCAGCTTTAGCCGCAGAATAACCGGCCATCCAAGCGGTGCCAAAGGTACCGCAGATGGATGAGATATTAACGATAGAGCCGCCATTGTCCTGCATTAATTGCATGGCCTTGCGCGTCCCCCAGAAGGTGCCATCTACTGTAGTGGTAAAGTTGGCGTGCCAATCTTCAGTGCTCATTTCAGTAATGCCGCCCCAAGTATACGAAGCAGCGTTATTAACCATAATATCCAGTCTGCCGTACTCTTTGGCGACCGCATCAATAGCACTGACAAACGTCTGTTCGTCACTGACGTCAGCTACTTTATAAGCAGCCTTTCCGCCTTGCTCGACAATCTTGGCCACCAACGCTTTTAATGGTTCTTCACGGCGACCGAAGACCACTACGGTTGCGCCTTCTTCTGCCATACGCGTTGCTGTTGCCGCACCAATACCGGCACTGCCGCCGGTAACAATGGCAATCTTATTTTCAAGTCTGTTAGTCATCGTCTGCTACCCCTTAGTAAAATGCCATGCCGCCGTTAACGGCGATGTTCTGACCGGTAATAAAACTGGCGTCATCACTGCCTAAGAAGGCCACAACACGAGCGATTTCCATGGTCGTACCTAAACGGCCTAATGGGATACCGGCAATCATTGAGTCCATCCACTCTTGCGGAATACCCGCCATCATTGGCGTATCGGTGGCACCAGGGACTAAGCTATTGACACGAATACCACTGGGCGCAAGCTCTCGGGCGGTGCTGCGGGTTAAACCCATCATGCCGGCTTTGGAGGCAACGTAATGGCTCGGTCCTTCACCGGTTAAAGCTCCGGTACTGGAGAAGTTAATAATCGAGCCTTTACCAGCCTTAACCATCAGCTTGGCTGCTTCACGGCTGCACAGGAACGCACCAGTCAGGTTAACGTTGATCACCCGCTGCCAGGTTTCTAAGGGCGTATCAAGGAAGCTGTCCATTGAACCGATGCCCGCATTATTCACCAAGATATCTAAATGGCCCTGCTCTTGCTCGATGCGTGCCATCAGCGTGGTGACAGCGGCTTCATTGGTAATATCACAGACCACGGCATGTGCTTTGCCAGCGAGATCCTTAACCGTTTCTTCTAGCGCTTGAGCATTCACATCAACGGCGTAAACAATTGCGCCAAGCTCAACAAAGTGCTGCACCATGGTGCGTCCCATGCCTTGTCCAGCGCCGGTAACAACACTGATTTTATTCTTCAGTTTCATAGTGGTTCCTGTCTTGTTTTTAGTTGTATTCATCATCAGGTTAGGCGTCGCCTGAAGCATCGTCTATTAAGACTAATCGTTAGCAACAAGCGCTGCGGCGCTGAGTCCAGCCTGGCGACCAAAGAAAGTTGAGTCACCCAAGGACATACCTGAACTGTAGCCTTCCCCCCAACGCGGCAGGCCGCAGGCGGTACGGCCAGCAGCATACAGCCCAGCAATCGGCTGCCCATCAGCATCCAACACTTCACCAGTAGGCTTGGTTGCTAGGCCACCTAAGGTAAAGGCGTGCCCCTCAATATCACCTGGGCAATAACTCAGTGCGGCAAACGGCGGGGTTACTAATGGTCGCAGCCACTCTGCACTTTTATGCAAGTAGGGGTCTTTACCTTCAGCGGCATGACGATTGAATTCGTTGACTGTTTCAACTAACGATCCTGGCTCTAGCTCAAGCTCTGCCTCGATCTCTTCCCAGGTTTCGCCGACTGCCGCAATGGTAATATTGGGCTGAATCATCGGGCGGCCAAAGATATCGTTATCCACCAATAACCAGACTCGGCCATTGGGCTGTCTCAGCACATAATGTGCGACACGACCGTGATAAGTGTCTTCATTAATAAAACGCTGGCTGCGCTCATTAACAAAAATACCTTTGATCAGTGACTCGGGCGGGAAGAACGGCAGCGTGGCAAAAAACTCGTGCATATTCAGGGTGGTGGCACCGACACTGATCCCCATTCGGATACCTGAACCGTCATCGTTACCACCCGTCACCAACTGCTCACAGCGCAGTGCTTCAGGGGCATAGCGGGCGACCATCTCACGATTGGTAATAAAACCACCGGCACATAAAATCACGCCATGACGCGCTTGCACAAAAATATTCTCGCCGGCTTTACGAATAACGAGGCCTTTGACTGCCCCGCTGCTATCAGTAATCAGGCACACCGCGCGCGAATCGTAATGTGCTGTTACGCCCAGCTCCATCGCGCGTGCGCACAGCTTTTCCATAAACAACTTACCACCGCCCCAACCGGTGAACTGCACCGTATGGCCACGCGGCGCAGGCTTAGCCTGGGCAGAGAAGGGCCAAGCCTTCTCATTACCCGACCAAATCAGCGTGTCATCGGTGGTGGGCTCAATCCACTTGCCGGGTAAGTAGGTACCTTTAAAAGGGACGCCCTGAGCACCCAGCCACTCAAAGTGGTCGGCGGCATTATTGGCATACAGAGTGACCCGATCTTTATCCGCGGCGGGACCACCGGACATCATCAAATAGCGCTGTAAATCTTCAGTGGCATCTGTAAAACCATGCTGGCGCTGAATCTCAGTACCACCACTGCCACCGACATACACTTCACCACCTGACCAGCTGGCACTCCCGCCTGGGGCACTGGCTACTTCAAAAATATCAACACGAGCGCCGGCCTTGCGCGCTTCGATTGCCGCACAGCTACCCGCAGCACCAAATCCAACAATAGCGACATCCGTCACGACATCCCACTGCGCTACCTCAGCCACCGACAATGCACGACCCGAACTGAATACTTTACTCATATGATGCACCTATAATTATTATTAAATTCAACGGCCTTCTAAGTAAAAAAGCCGGCCACTTAGTCAGTGGCCGGCTCTGATATAGCTCAACAATAATCGCTCCGCATTAACGCGAACGGGGTAAGCCGAGGCCAAACTGGGCAATCAGCTCGCGTTGAATTTCGTTGGTCCCGCCACCGAAGGTCAAAGTGGGTGCTGCACGTACGTCGTACTCCAGCTCACCCATCAGAAAAGCGGCGGCACTGCCGCTACGCACTAAACCATTAGCGCCTATTACTTCTGTCAACAGGCGCAAAATATCAATCACCGACTCAGAACCGTACACTTTAGTAGTCGAGGCCAAGGCCACGTCCATCTTGCCCTGATCCAAATCAGCGGCGATACGGAAGTTGATCAAACGCATGGCTTCTAACTTGGCGTAACACAGGGCAAGATTGCGTCGTACCCAGGCATGGTCAGTGGCACGGCGGCCACTTTCATCAGCAGCTTTAGCCCACAAATACACTTTGCGATACATGCCCACCACTCGATCAGCCCAAGAGCCAAGACCTAAGCGCTCATGGTTGAGCTGTGCGGTAATCAGCTGCCATCCTTTATTCAGCTCACCCACTAACATATCTTTGGGTACGACCACATTGTCATAGTAAGACGCTGCAGTCGCATTACTGCTGGTCGGAATCACTGTCTGCGAAAAGCCTTCAGTTTTAGTGTCAACAATCAGAATCGAGATGCCTTTATGGCGTGCTTCATCCGGATTAGTCCGCGCTGCCAGCCAAATGTAATCGGCACCATCGGCACCCGATGTCCACAGCTTGTTACCATTGACCACAAAGTGATCATCTTCAACCTTGGCAGCGGTTTTCAACACAGCTAAGTCACTGCCGGCACTGGGCTCGGAATAACCAATCGCGAAATGAATATCACCACTGGCAATACCACCGAGAAACTTCTCTTTTTGCGCAGCTGTTCCGTAGCTCATCAATGCAGGGCCAACCGTACTGATGGTGACAAAAGGCAGTGGCGCGCCAGCAATATTGGCTTCTTCAAAAAAGATCAACTGCTCGGTCGGGCCATAGCCCTGCCCGCCGTATTCTTTCGGCCAACCCACAGCCAACCAACCATCCTGACCCATCTGGCGGACGATCTTTTTAAACTGATCGCCACCTTCTGAGCCACGCAACTCATTGCGCAGCTCAGGCGTCATCAGATGAGTAAAATAATCTCGGACTTTTAATCGCAGCGCACGCTGCTCGTCGGTTAGATCAACAAACATAGTTCGCTCCTTAGGCTACGCCTAAAATCAGGCCACTGGTCGGTACGCCGGTGCCGGCGGTGACGACGACGTTCTCGACATTATCCACCTGATTGACCGCCTGTCCGCGTACTTGGCGCACACCTTCAGCAACGCCATTCATACCGTGGATGTAGGCTTCACCCAGCTGTCCACCGTGAGTATTGATCGGTAAGCGGCCGCCACGGGCATGATGCCCAGCACGAATAAAGTCTTTCGCTGCACCGCGCTCAGCAAAACCAAATTCTTCCAATTGCGGCAACACGAAAGGGGTGAAGTGGTCGTAAATAACGGCAGTCTGAATCGCATCCGGGCTCAGGCCCGACTGGCGATAGACTTCCTTGGCCACCACGCCCATCTCAGGCAAGCCGGTAATATCGTCACGATAGAACGAAGTCATGCTCTGCTGACCGTGTGAGATACCTTGTGAAGCACCCTTAATAATCACCGGCTTTTGTTTCAGATCACGCGCACGTTCAACCGAGGTAATCACCATTGCCACCGCACCGTCTGACTCTTGGCAGCAATCGAGCAAATGCAGCGGCTCACAGATCCAACGTGAGTTCTGATGATCGTCTAAAGTAATCGGCTTTTCATAGAAAAACGCAGCAGGGTTGGTTGCGGCAAAATCGCGCGCCGCCACAGCAATACGACCAAAATCTTCAGACGTTGCACCGTACTCATGCATATAGCGCTGAGCAAACATGCCCACCCACGCGGCAGGGGTATGAAAGCCATGCGGCATATACCAACCGTAATTAACGTTGTCAAAAATCGGGGTTGCGCCAAAACCATAATCACCCGTACCAAAACGGTACCAAGAGCGCTCATTCATCGCGCGATAGACCACTACGGTTTTAGCCACGCCAGTGGCAACTGCCATCGCCGCATGCATGACTGGGGCGCATGCAGCACCGCCGCCGTGTGGCACTTGGGAGAAGAATTTCACATCCTTGCAACCCAGTAAGCGGGCGATTTCATACTCAGGCACTTTATCCACTGAGTAGCTACTAAAACCATCGACTTCCGACGGGTCAATACCCGCATCCGCCAGCGCCTGTAGAGTGGCCTCCATGGCCAGTCTCAGCTCAGTACGACCTGAGTTTTTGGAAAATTCTGTAGCGCCGAGGCCAACGATAGCCGCTTTACCCGACAGGAAAGAGTCACTCATTTCTAAAATCTCCCATAGCTCAAGGCAGTACCACGGTGACCGTACCGGCCACGTGGTTACCCATTGAATTTTTACCTTTAAAGCTTAAGAGCACGGAGCGGGTTGCTTCGTCGCGCTCAGTCACTTCACCAGTAAAGGTCATAGTGTCGCCCGGATAATTCGGGGCGCCCAACTTAATCTTCTGACTTTTGAACGTTGCCAAAGGGCCAGCCCACTCTTCCACAAAACGCTGCACCAGCCCATTGGTGGTAAGAATATTCATAAAAATATGCGGTGAACCCAGTGCCTGCGCCGCCTCTTTATCATGGTGACCGGGAAAGTAATCCCGCGTGGCGATCGCGCCACCGTTAATCAAGGTGACGGTGATCGGAATACTGAGTTCAGCCAGCTGATCGCCAACTTTAACCTCAGCCAGTGATTTGGTTTTCTTCAAGATCATATTTCCATCCCAGTTTATCGTTGTTGGCTAACCAGTTACCTAGGCGCTCAATGCTGCCTGAGGAGCTGCCCAAAACCATTGAAAGGTGACGACTCCAATACAGGAATCGATGAATCGGATAGGTTAAATCGACACCGATACCACCATGCACATGCTGAGTTTTATGCCCAACCAAATGCGCTGCCTCACAGCTTAAATAATGTGTTGCGAAGGCTTCGGATGGACTGGGCAGACTGGCATCCAGGCGATACAGCAACTGATAAAGTGTGCTGCGCAAGGCTTCGGTGGCGATATGGCAGTCAGCCATGGTCATTTGTACCGCTTGAAAGGTGCCAATCGCTCGGCCAAACTGCTCACGCTCTTTTAAATACTCGGCCGTGCGCTTAATCTGCTCAACGCTAACACCCAGTTGCAGTGATGCCAGCGCAGCAATCACGCGCTGCTCCAACCACTCGGTTGCAGCGCATGGTAAGACATCCAGCGGAGCAACAGTCACCTGGTCACAGTGCACATCAGCAACCGCTACCGCATTATTGGCAACGCCTGTCACTAAACGCACACCTTGCGCGTGAGGATTAAGCAAGACTAAACAAGGCCCTTGCGCAGAGTCGGCTAACACCAATAAACGCTGAGCCTGAGCGGCGTAGGCGACTGCACCGACCTGCCCCTGTAGACTCAGACCCGCATCAGTGCTCTGTAAGCGTAGCTGGATACCGCCGCTGCTGTTCAATGCAGTCAAAGCCAGGGTTAATAAAGACTCGCCGCTGGCCGCCTGCTCAAGCAAAGCTGTATGCGCCTCACCGGCAAACTCGGCCAAACAACAGGCCGTCAGTTGATGCTCCCAAATCGGCACCTGTGCCAGACTGGCACCCTGTGCTTCAAGTACGCAAAACAGCTCGGTCATGCCCAGACCACTGCCGCCAAATGACTCAGGAATCGCGAGGGCATGCAAACCTGTGTCAATACAGGTCTGCCATACATCGTCCATAAACGGCTTAGCCGCTAAATCATAATCGCGCATCTGCTCGTCGGAGCAGTTATCACGGAACAAACCATCAGCCATTTCTGCAATAGCACGCTGGTCTTCACTTAATGCAAAATCCATAAAGCCCCCTTATCCAGCCACTGGTCGAAATTGTGGCAAGGTTTGCTGGTCATCAAAGCGATTGAATTCCACCTGCAATTTCTGGCCAATTTCAATATCTTTAGGATCCACACCGACCAGCCCAGCAATTAAACGCACGCCTTCTTCAAGCTCAATCAGGCCAATGGGGTTGGGGTAATCAAACGGCGCAACTTCTGGGTAATGCATCACCACAAAGGAATACAACGACGCCTTACCGCTGGCTTGGATCGAGTCCCAATCAAAGCTGTGGCAATTGATGCACACCGGTGCAGGTGGATGACGTAGCGTCTGGCACGCTGTGCAACGCTGGATCAGCAGCTTGCCTTGCTCGCAGCCTTCCCAGAAAAAGCGCGTATCATCACTGACGCCGGGTAGTGGACGCTTTCTTACCGCCTTATCAGGCTTAGCCTGTACCGCTTTATCATCCGCTGGCGTAGCATGTGCAGGTTTGAACTTGAACACGCGGAACATCAGCTCGCCGACTTTTTCATCCTCACCGCTGTCACGCTTGGCGTAAAATGGCATGGCCAAGGTGACAAAGAAGCCGGTCCCCAAACCTGTCGTTTTCTCTTCGCTAATAGAATCTACATGACTGGTGTAATACAAGGTTTCGCCCAAAGTGACATGGCGCTCAAAGCTCAGCTCAGTATTGACCGCCACCACCGCTGGATAGCCATAGCCTTCAATAAGTTTTAGGACTTCAAATGAGTTTTCATCGGTTGAGCCGGGCGCATAATTTTCATTATCCAAACCACCCATACACCACACTTGGAGCATTGATGGCGGCGCAACGATATCGTCGTAGCCAGCCTCGCGAGCAAACGCCGGATCGGTATACAGCGGGTTATCAACACCCATGATTTCACACCAATGGCGAATCATCGGCGCATTCACTTGATCCCAAGCGTAGACCCGTCCGTATTCACGACCCACAAAGGCTTCTATCTGTTCTAGTAATTTTGGATCAGCCAATTTCGTCTCCTGATTATGTCCAGTGACAGCCCTGCTTTTGCTCATCAAAAGCTGAAACCGTCTAATTTATCCAACTTGATTTGCTGTGGAAGAACTCAAGAACGCTGGCTTTTCGCCACCGCCGTGGAGCAATAAATTAGTACCACTCCAATAACTTGCGTACGCTGAGCCGGCAAATAAACAGGCACCGGCGACATCATCGGGCTCACCCATACGCCCGGCAGGAATGCCTGCGCCTACCGCTTCTACACCCGCCTCGTCACCGTAATGCAAATGGGACTGTTCGGTGCGAATCAGGCCTGGACTGACCGAGACCACGCGCACTTTTGGTGCCCATTCAACCGCTAACGAGCTGACCAGCGCTAATACCCCAGCTTTCGCTGCACCGTAGGCGGCAGTCCCAGGAGAAGGCCTGGAGGCACTGACACTACCGATAAACACAATCGCGCCGCCCCGCTCTTGCTGCTGCATCATGCGATTAGCAAACTGAGCAACATTTAATGGCACCAATAAATTAAGTCGAATAATGCTTTCACTAAAGCGTGGCGAGGCAGTCGCTGCGTCGGCAGCTGGACTGCCACCGGCATTGTTAACGACTACATCAAGACGGCCATAGCGCGCACTGATATGTTCAAATAACGCCGATAACGCATCCACATCTCGTAGATCTAACGCGTAAAAATCTGCCGCACGGCCTTCAACAGCGGGCAAACGCTGCGGCGCCTGGCGACCACACACCACCACCTCGGCTCCTGCTTCGAGAAAGCGCTGGGCAATACCTGCACCTATACCTTTAGTGCCACCCGTCACCAGCACAACTTTTCCGGTGTAATCTAGACCATTCGTAAACTGCATCCGAGCTTCCTCATAACAACGGCTTTTCATGACTCTATTGGCTTAGCTAAAAACGTTCATCGTCTGAATAGACGATGAACCAGAAGGCCTAGAAAACCAGAATGCAGACAGCAATAATTGCTTCTTTCTGCTGAGAGTTCCCGCATGCCTGATCATGACCAACACCCGCTATTAGTGGATTACCCAGAGCCTGGCGTGGCAAGGCTTACGCTGAACCGACCACAGGTCAATAACGCCCTAAGCCTTAAGCTCCAAGCGTTGTTATCTGAGTACTTTTTAAAGCTGGGTAACGACCCAGAGATTCGTTGCATTTTGCTCACCGGCGGTGACATTAACTTTGCTGCCGGCGGTGATATTTCCAGCATGGCCGATACTGGCCCCATCGAAATTTACCAGCGCCATACGGAACGCGTCTGGGCACCGATCCAGCACTGTCCAAAACCTGTGATTGCGGCTATTTGCGGCTATGCTTATGGCGGCGGCTGTGAGCTGGCCATGCACGCCGATATTTTAATTGCTGGCGAAAGCGCACAGTTCAGCCAGCCGGAAATCCGCATTGGTATCATGCCCGGCATTGGCGGCACCCAGCGTTTAGTACGCGCAGTGGGTAAAGCCAAAGCGATGCAAATGGCCCTGACCGGCAAACCAATCAGTGCCCACGACGCGTGGGTTAGCGGTTTAGTCAGCGAAGTAGTGCCCGATGATCAAGTGCAAGCACATGCGCTCAGCCAAGCAAAATTGATTGCAAAAATGTCGCCGCTTGCCGCTGAGCAAATTAAAGAAGTGATTCTGCACGGCATGGACGCCTCACTGGAAGCGGGCCTCGCGCTGGAGCGTAAAGCCAATGCACTACTATTTGCCTCCAATGACCAAAAAGAAGGCATGAATGCTTTTATTGAAAAAAGAAAGCCCACCTTTCTGGGTCATTAATAGTTCCGCCGTAAGAAAAACGCCCAGTTTATACTGGGCGTTTTTGTCTACAGCATGTGCTGCAGCTCACTCAAGATAAGCGACGGCGCAGTTCAACTTTATCAATTTTATTCGACGCATTTTTTGGCAAATCAGCATAAAAAGCCACCCGCCGTGGCACTTTATAATTGGCCATTTGCGCGCGACTCCAATCAATCAGCTGCTGTTCAGTCAGCTCAAATCCTCGCCTTAATACCACGCAAGCACAACCCACCTCGCCCATGCGCTCATCGGCTATGCCCACGACAGCCACTTGCGCGATAGCCGGATGTTCAAACAAGCCAGCTTCAATTTCAGCCGGATAGCAGTTAAAACCACCAACGATAAACATATCTTTGAGCCGGTCAGTAATCGTCAGATTACCATCAGCATCGATATGCCCAACATCACCGGTACGTAACCAACCCTCAGCAGTGATGGTTTCTGCTGTGGCGGCAGGGTCATTAAAATAACCTTGCATCACATGAAAGCCGCGCAAACAAATCTCGCCCGTAGCACCCACCGGCACCTCAGCACCCTGCTCATCAGCGATACGTAACTCAGTGCCGGGAATCGCGCGACCGCTGGTGCTGGCGATAGTCTCGGCCGGCGCTGCAGGATCACAAATAGTGGCCAGACCGCCACACTCCGTCAGGCCATACGCGGTCGTCACCACCGCAAAACCCAACTCATTGCGCAGACGTTCGATCAGTAACGGTGGAATAGCTGACGCGCCGGTAACCGCCACGCGCAAACTACTCAGGTCTGCACTGGCCAGCCGCGGATGCGCTAACATCGACAGATACAGCGTCGGCGGGCCGGGTAAAACAGTGATGCGCTCTTCTTCAACCCGCCGAAAAATATCTTCTGCATCAAATACAGTTTGGGGAATAATAGTCGCACCGGCGAGCATGCAAGTGAGCCAACCCGCCTTATAGCCAAAGCTGTGGAAAAACGGATTCACCACTAAATAGCGATCTGTGCTTTGAATACCCAAAATACGCACAAACTCTCGAAACGCCTGCAAGGTTTGCCCGTGACTGCTCATCACCCCCTTCGGCTTGCCTGTGGTGCCGGAAGTAAATAACAAGTCCGACAAATCCCCAGCAGTAATCGACTCTGCACGCTCGCGAGCAGCCGCTGGGGTGATTGCCGTACCGGCCACAGTTAAGTCAGCCAAGGTGGTTTGTCCAGCCGCCGTAGGCCTGCCAATCACCACCATTTGCTCTAAAGTGTGCGGGCGGCAGGCAGCCAACATGGCAGGGTAATCCACGCCCAAAAACTCACCCACGACAAAAACAATACGTGAGCCGCTGCGTTCTAACACATCGGCAGCTTCATTGCCTTTCATGCGCGTATTGATCGGAACCAGCACGCCTCCAGCACAATGAATAGCTAAGGCGATCAGCACCCAGTCGGTCGAATTAGGCGCCCAAACACCAATTCGATCGCCGGTTTGAATACCGCTGGCCATCAGACCGCGTGTTATTGCTAACACACGCTCTGGTAAGGCTGCATAACTGATCGATTCGCCGGGTGCCTCAAGCACAATATGTTCTGCGTATTGCCTTGCGCCGGCAAAGATTAACTCTGGAATAGTGTGTGCACTTTTGCTATCGACATTCATCTGGTTGATCCTACTCATTAGCCTAACAGCCTTTACTTTTATTATTCGAGAGTAACCAAGGCAATCAGCACACTCATCGTCAAGGTAGACTAGAGTTTAACTTTGTAGATCAGTTATCACGTCGCAGCGGCATCAGTAACTCACCTGGCACCAAGCTTTTTGCCGCACTCACTGGGCCGACCACAGTGCCACTCAACGCCACAACACTATTGAGCATCACGCGGACCAATTCTGCCTGGCGACGTACACCAGTCTTAGAAAAAATAGCGCGTAAGTGAGCGCGCGCCGTATTGCGCATAATCCCCAGTTTTTCAGCAGCATCCTCCAGAGAAAGCCCATTGGCCAATTCAAGGGCTAAGGTCGTTTCCGCTGGGGTAAAGTCAAATAGCTCCTTCGCCACCGAGCTGCTGACATTCGACTTATTCACCGCATCCCGCACATACAACAGCAAGGTGCCCCGGTCTTTGTCATCGAGCCAACCCACATTAGGGACTGCCTCAAACACAATACCGAGATTGACCTCGCCTGAGGGGCGGGTGACGGATAAAGGTTCACCGCTGAGGGTATCGCCACGCTCACGCGCATCAAATGCATCTTTGATGCGTTTTTGCAGCTCTTTATTATCACTGGGGTAACTGGCTTCCAGCCTATCACCGACCAGTTTGAGCCCGTCAGCACGGTCCAGTAGAGCTTGCGCGTACTCATTTAGCTTCTGTACGACACCCTTATCATTGAGCAAAATGGTGGCCACCGATAAACGGTTGATCGCATCGGCATATAAATTACCCATCGACTCACTGCGTCCCAGTAGACTACGAACCTGCAAAGCACTGCGCATATGCGGCAACAGCATCTGGCACAAGGCCTTATCTTGATCACTAAAGGCAGCTTCAGACTCAGGCCGGGTGATACGCAAACGAAACACACCTTCCTGTTCAGTAGAAATATCCGCACCCATCACATGAAATACATTTTGATGCTTACAGGATGCTTGGTAATAATCGGTTGCCACCCATGCTTCATCCGTCATCACATCGCGCTGAGTAAACACCGTGTCGACTGACTGACCGGAAAAGGGTGTGAGGTTACGATAATAACTGATATAGGCTAACTGACCATGCACAGCCAAATTACCTGAAACAAGCATCAAACCTATATCATCAATCCCAGGAATTCTTAAAATCAGGGTGACAAAGTTAGCCTTGAACTGCGTACGCATACGATCTAAAGCGGTCGTTATAGCTGTATCATTATGACTACCTGCATGGATCGACATCACCAGCTGATCATAATCAACCAGAGAGATATTTTGGCAATCTAGGGCAGCTTCTTGAGCGGGGAGATTTAGCGTCACGATGACCTCTTCTAATTTGAGCTCCGTCCTTGAATGCAACATCCAGCTATTATTGATTAGTATCAATTGAGAATAACTGCTTCTCAACACGCTGTCACACGTGCTGAGAAGAAAAGACCCGTCTTAGACTATTGCTTCATAAGAAACACTCTATTTTGTATTCGACTCATGCTTAACCGCCACCAATGGCTTGGAACGGTTAAACCAACTGGCCAATGCTGGCAGAATAATAATCGCTCCAAACACGTTGACCAAGAACATAAAGGCCAACAGGATCCCCATATCCGCCTGGAACTTAAGCGGTGCAAACGCCCAAGTACCCACACCTATCGACATAGTAATCGCGGTAAACAATGAGGCCGTTCCTCGCTGCAGCATAGACTGATAAAAGGCTTCACGCAGATCTCGCCCCAGCGACAGTTCATGCTGTAAGCGCTCATAAATATAGATTCCGTAATCCACCCCCACGCCGACACCTAAAGCCAGCACCGGTAAGGTCGAAACCTTCAGCCCGATACCCAGCCACGCCATCAGCGCATTACAGAAGGTCGCCACCACTGCCAAGGGCATAATAATGCACAGTACTGCGCGGAACGAGCGGAAGGTCATCCAGCAGAATAACGCCACCGAGGCCAACAACGCACTGTGCATCTGTACTTCAGCTTTCTTAACTGCTTCGTTAGATGCCGCTTGTACGCCAACGTTACCGCCAGCCATCTTAAACTCGACTTTTGGCTCATCAATCTCCTCAATGATTTCTTCCACGCGCTTAACCACACGACTGACTAAGTCACCTTGGTGATTGGCGAGATACAACACAACCTGCATTGTTTTACAGCCATCAACAACCAAGCCATGCTCACTCGAGAACGCCTGCGAACCCGCTCGCAAACCGCGATCACTACCTGGAATAGCCGCCCAACGCGGGTTGCCTTCGTTATTACCGGCAATGGTCACTTTACCCATACCCGCAACACTGGCTACCGACTGCACACCCAAAATATTGCGTGAGTGGAAATCGAGTTTTTCCACAGCACGCATCACATCAGGATCCAAACAGGCATCACCATCGGGGGTATTTGTTTCCACATACACCGTCAGTAGATCAAGACCCACTGAATAACGGTTAACAATGTTTTCGTTATCCAAGTTGTAGCGCGAATCTGCACGCAACTCAGGCGCACCGCTGGCGACATCGCCGACCACTAGGTCGCGACTCTTCCAAGCGCCACCCACCAACAAAACCAGACTGATGATAAAGACCACCAAGGCGACCCCTGGGCGCGTTACGTTAGAAAGAAACCACCAGACTTGGTGTCTTTTTTCTTCACCAGAAGCACCCGTCACTGCAGCGGAACGCTCCAGATGTAAGTGCGAAATAATGATCGGCAGCATCATTTTATTGGTGATAATCATCAACAAAACGCCGAGACAGGCGGTCACACCCAACTCATGCACAATAGGGATATCAATCAGCATGATGACGCCAAAACCCAGCGCATTCATCAACAGTGCCAGAGCACCGGGTACGAATATTTTACTAAATGCCGAGTGCGCCGCTTGTTCAGAGGTTTTACCCGCCAACACATCCTGCTTCCACGCGTTGGTCATCTGTACCGCATGCGATACACCAATTGAGAAGATCAGGAAGGGTACTAAAATAGACATGGGGTCAATTCCCATGCCCATCATGCGTAACAAACCTAACAACCAAACGACCGGCAGCATGGCCACAATCAATGACACCACGGTGAGCTTGACCGAGCGGGTATACATCCACAATAGAATCGTTGTAATGATAAAGGCGATCAGGAAAAACCACATCACATCCATCAGCCCAGCCACCACATCACCGGTCAGCTTAGAAAAACCAACGATATCAATGCCGATGTTTTCACTTTCAAAACTACTACGAATTTCTTCAAGATGACGTGAAATTTCCACGTAGGAGACTTGCTCTCCCGTATCTGGATTAATCTCCTGCAAATCAGCGCGCACCATTGCCGCACTCAAATCATTGGCCACCAACTGACCTATTTGACCAGAACGCTCAGTATTTCTACGTACCTGTTGTAAATCCTCTTCAGTACCACTGAAGTGCGGCGGCACAACAACGTCACCAATGTAACCTTGCTCCGTCACTTCGATATAACGCACATCCGGCGTAAACAAGGAGCTGACACTGGCCCGACGTACGCCAGGGATGAAAAACACCTCATCGGTCACCTTGCGCAACGCATCTAAGAACTCAGGGTTATAAATATCACCCTCGCCTTTCCAGCGTACACTGACCAAGACGTTATTCGCGCCAGAAAAGGTGTCGCTGTAATGCAGGAAGTTCTGCATAAACGGATGATTGACTGGAATCTGTTTGTTAAAGCCCGGATCCAAGCGGATACCCGTGGCGCTATAGCCCAGTACAACAGTGATAAGAATAAACAGCGCTAGTAAGGGTTTACGCCAGGCAAGCAGCTGATCAGCGCACCACTCGACCATCTGCTGGACCTTTGATTGTTGGTTACTCATGCTCCGCTCCTCTTAGTTCCATGCCGTCACGTGACCGTGAAGGCTCTGCATTAAACCGCGCTGTCCGGCCGCTACAATATTGCCGCTGGGCAATATTACGGCAGACGTTAGCGTGCCCAAACCACTGACATTACTGGTATCAAGTAACTGTCCTTGGTCATTCAGAGAGACCAAAATCCCAGCTGTACCAACAATCACCATATGTTTTCCATCTGGGGATACTGCGTGCCCATACAGAGGCAACTCACTGCCAATGTTCACTTGAGTCCAATGCTCGCCATTGTCCTCACTAAAGAACACATGACCGCGCATACCGTACGCGACCCAACGCGTGCCATGCATATAAGCAACACCAAACAGTGAGCCTTTATAGAAGGGGTCAAGTTTTTCCCACGAGGTGCCAGCATCAAGGCTGCGCATCACTAAGCCCATCTCTCCGACCATAATGCGTACATCGCCGGCATCACCGGCCATTGCGCTTAAATGCTCACCAAAAATATCCAACTCCTGCGCAGCAAAAGTCTTCCCCGCATCGCTTGAGACTAAAAACTTGCCGAAGCTACCGTAAGCAAATACATTTTGCCCGTCAGCACTCCAAGTACCGAGCAGCGGCTCACCCGTCTCAGCGTCACGCATAATCAGCGCCCAACTCAGGCCGCCGTCCTCACTGCGCAAAATAACGCTATCGTGGCCCACAGCCAGCAACACCTTATCGCTCAGCACCGAAATATCGGTCAGAGTGACCGGTACTTCAGTATCACGGTGGGTGACTTTCCACGCTTGGCCATTGTTTTCACTGACCACAATGGTGCCGCGCTCACCCACAGCAACAAGTCTGCCGTCGACAGTCACAAGGTCATTGAATTGGATACGCCTAACGTTGAAGTGCTCACCATCTGCCTCATTATCGTCTCGAGGAGAGAACGCAAATAAAACAAGAGCCGCGACCATTAAGCAAAATGAATAACTGATAAGTCTGTACATGGAACTCTCCCGTTTAGAGTGCTCGCGGGGCTTTCAAATGCAAACCGCGGACCTCAATTTGTTTTATAGTTTTTAAGGGCTGAGCTGATGGTGGTCTGGAACTCAAAACGCTGCATCGTTCAAACGGGTTATATGCAACGCATGATCAGACAATGGCTAAAAATGCCAGTAAATTACTTGATGTACAGATGCGTGGCAGCAGAAAACAAAAAACCGCCAATGCGCTAAACATGGCGGTTTTTCTAAGTTTCGTGACGCTTACTGGGGAATTTCAAACAACCCTGCAGCGCCCATGCCACCACCAATACACATGGATACCACTACGTATTTAACCTGACGACGACGGCCTTCCAGCAGCGCATGACCCACCATCCGCGCGCCACTCATACCGAAGGGGTGCCCGACTGAAATCGCGCCACCATTGACGTTGAGCTTGTCGTTATCAATACCGAGGTGATCGCGGCAATACAGCACCTGAGAAGCAAAGGCTTCATTAATCTCCCATAGACCAATGTCTGCTACTTGCAAATTAAAGCGTTTGAGCAGCTTTGGAATCGCATACACTGGACCAATACCCATTTCTTCTGGGTCACAACCGGCCACTGCTACACCGCGATAAATACCTAAGGGAGCCAAGCCACGACGATCCGCCTCTTCACGCGACATCAATAAGCACGCTGCTGCACCGTCAGAAAACTGTGAGGCGTTGCCCGCAGTAATACATTTGCCTTCGGCAATCCACTCACCGTCTTTCCACACGGTTTTCAAACCCTGCAAGCCTTCCAGCGTGGTGCTCGGACGGTTACATTCATCATGATCAGCCACGACTTCTTTATGTCCGGCTGGCGTGCCATCTTTTTCAAACAGCTGCATATTCGCCTTAAGCGGCACGATCTCATCATCAAAGCGACCGGCGTCTTGCGCCGCAGCCGTGCGTTGCTGACTTTGCAGGGCATATTCATCTTGCGCTTGACGGCTGATATTGTAACGCTCGGCAACAATCTCAGCAGTTTCAATCATCGGAATATACGCAGCAGGGGCAACCGCCATGACGGCTTCAGAGCGTGCACGATAAGTATTCTTATGTTTATTTTGTGTCAAAGACAGCGACTCAACACCGCCACCAATCGCCACATCATACTCGCCAGTCATAATGCCTTTAGCGGCTTCACTGATCGCCATCAGGCCGGAAGCGCACATACGATCCACCGCCATGCCCGCCACACTATTGGGCAGTCCGCCGGTATAGGCACTTAAACGACCAATGTTGTAGCCTTGGGTGCCCTGTTGCACGGCGCAACCCATAATCACATCACCCACATCAGCAGGATCAATACCTGCACGTTCAACCACGGCACGAATCACGTGGCCACCTAAAACCGGTGCTTCAGTATCATTGAAGGAACCGCGAAATGATTTGGTCAGCGCCGTACGCGCAGTGGAAACAATAACGACTTCTTTCATAGAAGATTCCTTAATCATTTGATACAAAAGTATAGCGGCTGATGGTATCCACCACGCACGCCGGACGGTCACTGCCTTCAATCTCAATCGTGACCCGCACAACCACTTGCACCGCGCCATTGGCGAGGCTTTCAACGCCGGTCACTTCACCGGCACCGCGAATGCGTGAACCGACAATCACCGGTGCAGGGAAGCGAATACGATCGCAACCGTAGTTCACACCCATGGCTAAGTTTTCGACCGTCATCAACTGCGGTAAAAAATAATTAACCAGCGACAAGGTCAAATAACCGTGCGCCACAGTGGCACCAAAAGGCCCATCTTTAGCACGCACAGGATCCACGTGAATCCACTGATGATCACCGGTCGCCTCGGCAAAGGTATCGATGCGATCCTGTTCTATTAGTAGCCAATCAGAGACACCGAGCGACTGCCCTTGCGCCTCAACTAAGCTTGCTGCGTTTGAAAAAACTGTACTCATCGTACTTCTCCCTATACACCTAAAAGGACAGCCTTACGCCTGCTGCGAACTGCAGGACAACACTTCACCGGTCATATAGGACGCATAATCACTGGCTAGGAACATCATCACGTTGGCCACTTCCCATACTTCCGCACCACGGCCGTAGGCTTCACGGGCTTCCAGCTCTTTAAGCAGCTCTTCTGGAGCTGATTTGCGCAACATAGGATGAACCGCCAGCGACGGTGCCACCGCGTTAATTCGTACCCCAAACTCTGCTGCTTCCAATGCTGCACAGCGGGTAAAGGCCATCACCCCGGCTTTCGCGGCGGCATAATGCGACTGTTCTTTTTGTGCGCGCCAGCCCAATACTGAGGCGTTATTAACAATCGCCCCACCGTTGCCACGCTGCTTCATCATTTTCAACATATAGCGGGTCATGCGCATGGTGCCGTTAAGCGTGACATCCAACACCTTGTTCCACTCACTGTCTTGCATATCCAACAGCGCACAAGTGGTGCCAAGACCAGCGTTGTTAATCAAAATATCAACCCCTCCGAGTTTTTCTTCAGCAAAATCAATCAGCGCTTGCACCTCATCTTCGTTGGTGACATTACACAACTGTCCCCACACTTGATCTGAGCCGCTTTGCTCTTTTAGAGCCGCGACCGACTTTTCCAGCCGCCCTTGGTGGACATCACTGATGACAATGCCACGGCAGCCTTCTTCCATCGCCTTCGTCGCCGCAGCAAAACCAATTCCAGCTCCCGCCGCCGCAGTAATCAACAGCGAGCGTCCTTTTAACAAACCATGACCTGGCACATAGGCCGGATTGCGAGTTACATCATTCATACTTATCTGCCTTTTGCTTCTTTGGGCATGCCCAGACCACGTTCAGCAATAATATTGCGCTGAATCTGGTTGGTGCCGCCATAAATAGTGTCGGATCGGGTAAACAGGAACAGTGATTGCAACCGAGTCAGGCTGTACGGCGCACTCTCCATTATTTCTGCGTCGGGGCCCAAGATGTCCATGGCTAAGGCGCCTAAATTACGGTGCCAACTGGCCCAGTGCAGCTTATAAACCAATGCTGAGCTGTCGGGGCCACTGCGCTCATCCTTAGACAGCATGCGCATGGCGTTATAACGCATCAGGCGTAAGCCGGTGTGCGCTTCAGCAATGCGCTGACGGATCACTGAATCTTTAGCTGAGCCATTGTCTTTCGCGATGCGGATAATTTCATTGAGTTCGTTTTGAAACTGCATTTGCTGACCCAGGGTGGAAACCCCGCGCTCAAAGCCCAGTAGCGCCATGGCAATTGACCACCCTTCGCCGGGTGCGCCAACGATATCTTCAGCCAGTGCCCCATCAAAAAACACTTCATTAAACTCAGAGGTACCAGTCAACTGCTCAATGGGCTGCACGGTAATTTCTGGCTGCTGCATCTTCACCAAAAAGAAACCTAAGCCGCGGTGCGCCACTGAGTTTGGATCGGTACGCGCAATCACAAAGCACCAATCCGATTCATGCGCCAATGAGGTCCAGATTTTTTGCCCAGTAATCCGCCATTGACCCGTTGTCGCATCTTGCACGGCACGGGTGCGCACATTGGCCAAATCAGAACCGGCTGAAGGCTCTGAATAGCCCTGACACCAGAGCTCAGTACCACTCAAAATACCCGGTAAATATTTAGCCTTTTGCGCCGCAGAACCAAAAGCAACCAAGGTTGGAGCGGTTAAACCTTCGCCAATATGACCAATACGACCCGGTGCACCTGCACGCGCGTACTCCTCAGCAAAAATCACTTGCTGCTCAATCGAGGCACCACGCCCGCCATTCTCTTGAGGCAGACCGATACCCACCCAGTTGCCTGCAGCCAATCGCTGCTCCCAGCGTTTACGTTCTTCAGGGAACATATGCTCATCGCCGGGACCGCCACGAAACTTCAGGTGTTCGAACTCACCACACAGATTGGCTTTCAGCCAGCTGGCAATCTCTTCACGAAAGCGCTCATCTTCGGCACTAAAAGTCAGTTTCATTGGGCATCCTCCGCGTCCAGTAACATGGCTGCAATCAATTCTCGCTGCGCCGCGCCATTACCCAAATACAACTCACTGGCTTTAGCTCGTTTGAAATACAACTGGATATCGTACTCAGCAGTAAAACCCACGCCACCAAACAGCTGCAGAGCATTACCGGCGTTAAAAAACACCGTATCTGAGCAATAGCCTTTGGCCATGGCGGCGGCCTCTTCCAATTCAGCAGCAAGCTTCTGATCACCGTCAGGTGCCAGCACTTCACTGGCCACGCAAGCGGCGTAATACACCGCTGAACAGGCCACTTCGGCTTTGAGCTTCATATCTGCCGCTTTATGTTTAACCGCCTGATAGCTGGCGATCACCCGACCAAACTGCTCACGCTCCATGGTGTAAGCCACCGCCAGATCTAAAGATTCGCTGGCAACTCCCAACTGCTCAGCCGCTAAGGCAATTTTCGCCAGCGCGAGTGTTTTCTGCAGTTGCGGCCACACCTGGCCTTCCTCGCCAAGGCGCATTTCCGAGCTGACAGCCACAGCAGTTAAACTGATCGTTGCTTGGCGACGCGTCTGATCCATAGTTGGCGTCCAAGTCGCTTGCAAGCCCGCCGTATCAGCCGGCACAGCAAATAAAGAAATACCTGCAGGCCCAGTGGTACCCGGCGCGCGCGCTGCAATAATCAGCAATTCAGCCGTATCACCGTCCAATACATAGCGCAATTCGCCATCCAGCACATAACCCGCATCGGTCGCTTGCCAGGTCGCAGAGATGGCCTCTGCGCCCCAGGTACCGGCCATACGTGCGGCTTGTGACCCGGTCCAGGCTAATGTTGCTGTTTGGCCTTCCGCAAGCGCCGGTAATAAACGCTGCTTTTGCTGATCAGAAGCCGCCAGCAAGATGGCATTAGTAGCGAAAGCGGTCGTGGCCAGAAAAGGTGAGCAAAACAACTTGCGCCCCATTTGCTCAAGTACGATAGCTAAATAGACATAGCTCATACCCAGCCCGCCGTACTCTTCAGGGATAGTGATCGCCTGTAAGCACAACTCATTACATAGGCGTTGCCAGACGTCAGGATCGTAACTAGACGCATGGGTCATTGCCTTACGAACCTGTTCCGTACTGGATACGTCAGCCAAGAAAGCCTGCGCACTGTCGCGAACCATATACTGTTCGTCAGTTAGTCTAAATTCCATGACGCCTCCGAACCTAGGTTCCGTAAACTTTCTGTGCCGGCACTTCTTTGCCAAGCAAGGTTTGCATCGCCTCACCAACTTCAGCAGGTGCCCAACGTGCACCCTTATCCACACCTGCGGTCGAGCGCCAGCCGTCTGCAATGGAAATTTTTCCACCTTCAGACTCAAATACACGGCCAGTGACCTGAGCCGACGCCTCAGAGGCCAACCACGCCAGCAATGATGAGACGTTTTCTGGTGCCCAGTAATCAAAGCTGCCATCGGTCGGTGGCGCCATGCGGGTGGCCATTGCTTCAACCGCCGTGGTCATCCCAGTACGTGCAGCAGGTGCCACAGCGTTGGCAGTAATACCATAACGTCCCAATTCGGCCGCCTGGTTCAAGGTCAGTGCAGCAATGCCCGCTTTAGCCGCGGCATAGTTAGACTGACCGATAGAACCCTGCAAGCCTGCGCCTGAGGTGGTATTGAGAATGCGGCCACTGACCGCTTTGCCTTGTTTCGACTGGTCGCGCCAGTAGTGTACGGCGTGCGAGGTGATGCAAAAATGCCCTTTCAAATGCACACTCATAATCGCATCCCAATCTGCTTCAGTCATCGAAGCAAACATACGGTCACGGTTAATCCCAGCGTTGTTCAAGACAACGTGCAAATCACCCCAGGTATCAATCGCCTGCTGCACCGCACGGCCACTGTCTTCGTAATTGGTAATATCCGAAGTATTCACCGCGGCTTTACCACCGGCAGCAATAATCTCATCGACAACTTTTTGCGCAGCACTTTGATTGATGTCGTTGACCAAGACACAGGCGCCTTCAGCGGCCAATACGCGAGCATGCGCAGCACCTAAACCACCACCCGCGCCGGTAATAATCACCACGCGTTCGTTTAAAATACCCATAAGACTTCTACCTTTATTGTTATTAGCCCAAACGTTCAATAATAGTGACGTTGGCTTGACCGCCGCCTTCGCACATGGTCTGTAAACCAAAACGTTTGCCGGTGACCTCAAGCTGATTGAGCAATGTGGTCATCAGGCGTGCACCAGTGGCTCCCAATGGGTGGCCTAAAGCAATAGCGCCGCCATTGACGTTGGTTTGCGCAGGGTCATAATCCAACTCTTTCTGCCACGCCATCACCACCGAAGCAAAGGCTTCGTTAATTTCCACGAAGTCAATATCGGCCATACTCATACCGGCTTTTTTCAGAGCAAAACGGGTCGCTTCAATCGGTGCACGCAAATGCCAGATCGGGTCATCGCCGCGCACACTGAGGTGATGAATACGCGCGCGTGGCGTCAGGTTATAACGCTTGAGTGCCCGCTCAGAAACAACCAAAATGGCCGCAGAGGCATCACAGGTTTGACTTGAAACAGCCGCGGTAATATCGGGATAAATAGGATTAACCGGCTCCAGTGTGGCCATTTTCTCGAGACTGGTGTCACGCGGCGTTTCATCCCGCATGACATCAGCGTAAGCCACGATTTCACGATCAAAACGACCACTCTGAATCGCCGCAATGGCACGACGGTGGCTTTCTAAAGCGAAAGCTTCCATATCGGCACGGCTCAAGCCCCAATGCGTAGCGATACGTTGCGCGGCATAAAACTGATCCACCGGCTGATTAGCAAAACGCGCCTGCCAACCTTTACTGCCGGAGAATGGATCCGGAAAGCCCAAGGGCTGTCCGGCCAACATCGCGCTGGAAATCGGAATCTGGGTCATGGTTTGTACACCACCGACAGCGATCACATCTTGCGTACCACTCATCACCGCCTGCGCGGCAAAATGCAGCGCCTGCTGGGATGAGCCGCACTGACGGTCCACCGTGGTACCCGGCACATTCATCGCTAAACCAGCGGCTAACCAACTGGTGCGGGCAATATCGCCCGCTTGTGAACCAATCGTATCCACGCAACCAAAAATCACGTCATCGTAATCTTCGTCGGGAATATCATTACGCTCAACCAAGGCTTTAAGCACATGCGCACCTAAGTCGATGGCGTGTACATCAGACAAACCACCTTTACGTCGGCCCGTAGGGCTGCGTAAAACATCAACAATATAAGCTTCAGCCATGCTGTTATTCTCCAAAAGTGTAGCGAGGTCCAACCGCAGCGCCATCTGCAAAAATATCCTTGGCGATACGCTGGCGATGGAACTCACGGGTACCCCATGACGCATTCAGAGCCCAAGCGCGCTTCATAAACATCTGTAAGTCAGCTTCCCAGGTGTAACCCATCGCACCGTGCACTTGAATGCCATGACGTGCTGCCACTAATGCGGCTTCGCAGCAGGCTAACTTGGCATGCGAGACATACAAATCAGCGCGTGCATCACCCTGTGCCAGCGCATAGGCGGCGCGGTACAGCGCAGGCTTTGCAAACTCAATACCACTGACCACATCAGCTAATTTGTGTTTCACCGCCTGAAAGCTACCAATAGGTTTACCGAACTGTTTACGCTGCACCGCATAATCTACGGATAAATCCAGCATGCGCTGAGCCAGCCCGAGGCTTTGTCCAGCCACCGAAAGAGCGCCGCGGTTTAAGGTTTCATTCCAAATTGCCGCACCCGCTTGCGCATCCACGACTTGAGTGCTGGCGCTCGGAGTAAAACTGATCTTACTGAGACGGCGTGAGCTATCAATACTGCTGTTGCTGTCATACTCGAGCTGCTCACGCGATAAGAAATGCACTTCGCCCTGATGCTCAACAATAATCGTATCGGCCAGATGCACATCAGCAACCAAGGGGTTAATGCTGTGCGCAACAGCAATTCGCATATTGCCTTCAGCCACTTGGCTGAGTACGTCATTACGTGCCGCCACTGTTGCTGGTAAAGCACTCAATAAGCCTGTGGCCACATAGGCGGTATCAACCATTGAATCCGGAATGGCGTAATAGCCCAACTCCTGAGTCAATAGCGACCAAGCAATGTCATCCATGCCTAAACCGCCCTGTTCTTCAGGCACGGAGAGCGCAGTCAAACCCTGCGCCGCAATGCTACGGTGCAGCTCTGGCGAACGACCCGCTTCTGTTTCCCAGATCTCACGCAGCATCTCTGGCGGCGCTTCAGTCATTAAAAAACGGCTGATCGCTTCTTTAAAGGCGAGTTGATCTTCGGTAAATGTAAAATCCATGATCTATCCCCTTATCCGCGCGGCAGCTCGAGCATGCGCTCGGCAATGATGTTGCGCTGAATTTCATTGGTACCGGCATAAATAGGACCGGCCTGAGCAAACAAGAAACCTTCCAGCCAATTGCCATCCTCAACAACATCTGGCGAGCCAGGCTGCAGTTCCGCATAGGCGCCAAGCATTTCCATAGCGGCCTCATGCATTTTTAGATCCAGCTCCGACCAGATAATTTTATTGATACTGGACTCAGCGCCAATTTTCGCGCCTTTGCTGGTCAGCCCTACGGTGTGATAAGCAGAATGTGCATAGGCTTCCGCACCCATCCAGCAATCAATTACCGCATCACGTAAGCGGCCGTTTTCGCCATGCTCAGCTGCATATTTGCGATACAAATCCACCAAACGTTTGACCGTCGACTGGAAGCGAGCCGGTGAACGCAGCAATAAACCACGTTCAAAACCAGCAGTAGCCATAGCCACAGCCCAACCCTGACCCACTTCACCGATGCAGTTAAATGCAGGGATACGTACATCATCAAAAAACACTTCAGCAAAGGCTTCTTTACCGTTCAGTGCCTTGATTGGGCGCACAGTGACACCTGGTGCATTCAGCGGCACCATCATGTAACTGAGCCCATGATGACGCTTACTCTCAGGGTCCGTACGGAACAATCCGAACAACCAATCGGCGTAAATTGCACGGGTCGACCAGGTCTTTTGCCCGTTAATCACAAACTCATCACCGTCTGGCGTGGCACGGCTACGAATCGCCGCCATATCTGAACCGGCATCCGGCTCTGACCAACCTTGCGCCCACATATCTTCACTGGAAGCGATGCGCGGTAAAAAATGCTTCTTCTGCTCTTCAGTACCGAACTCCATCAAGGTCGGACCTAACAGCAATTGGCCATTGTGGTTAACCCGCATTGGCGCACCAGCAGAGTAATATTCTTCTTCGAAAATCAGCCACTCAATCAGATCACAGCCACGACCACCCAAGTGCTCAGGCCACATCACCATCGACAGGCGACTTTCATATAATTTAGCTTCCCACAGACGATGTTCTTCAAAGCCTTCACGGGTGTCATAACTTTTCAAGGGTTGCTTTGGCACATTGTGCGCCAGCCATTCCTGCACTTCTTGCCGGAACGCTTTCTGCTTTTCAGTAAATTTTAATTGCATGGCAGTTCTCTCCTGCGAAGGCCTTAATCAGAAACGGGCGTCGCGTTTTTCAACAAAGGCCCGGCGCGTTTCAGCCGAATCAGCCGTGGTATAGGCCTCAAGGGTAAATCCTTGCTCCCAGCGATACTTTTTCTCCAGATCACCATCTTCAATGCCGTTCAAGGCTTCTTTGGCGATACGAATCATCACGCCACTTTTCGCGGCAATCTTCGCTGCGATCTCGCGTGCGGCGGCAGGCAGTTCATCTTTAGTCACTAAACGCTCAATAAAGCCATACTGCATCGCATCAGGCGCACTGACGGCTTCACCGGTAAAGAACATATGGCGTACTTTTTGTACTGGGAACAGGCGCTGTAAATGCGCACCACCGCCCATCGCACCGCGGTCAACTTCTGGCAAGGCAAAGGTTGCACACTCAGAGGCCAAGACAATATCAGCCGCACCAGTGATGCCGATGCCACCACCTAAAACAAAACCATGTACCGCAACAATCACCGGTACGGGGCACAAGTGCACAGCGCGGAAGGTGGAATAATTACCCGCATTGACGCGTACAATCAGATCGGGATTAGCGTCCAATTCTTTGATATCAACACCGGCACAAAAGCCACGACCTTCAGCACGAATAATAATGACGCGTACGTCCTGATTGGCACCCAAAGTGTCAATACCCTGTGCTAACGCCAGCCACTCGTCGCTGTTCAACGCGTTAACGGGAGGTTTACATAGCACCAACTCAGCGATGCCATCTTTGATTTCAGTCGTAAATGCAGAACTACTTGGGCTGCTCATAATGAAACTCCTGCTTACTTGGATTCAATATCGGTTGGTGACACACAGCGAATCTGCAGCCGTTCGAGGCACTGCTCTGCTTCATGCACAATACTTTCAATCAGCTCGGCACAGCTGGGTAAATTATCAATCGCGGCCGCCACTTGACCACTGGGAAGAATGCCTTCAGCAGGAAAGCCTTCGACCATGGAGCGCTGTAATAACACCGGCTGATTGGCCGCCATCACCACTTGCGACATCGCCGATGGATCATCTTTGATCGCAGTGAAAAAGGTTTTAATCATATGCGTGGTGCTCATACCGGTCTGCGCTTTCCATTTGCGCGCACTGCGTAAGGCAATCCATAAACGCCCAATCGGTCCGGCCGCTTCCAAATGACGAATAAACTCATTATCGATCATGCGATGACGCATGCCATCAACGGCAAGGGTGACTCGAATCTGCTGCGGATCATTGGTCGCCAGATAGCGCGCCAAAGTATCTTTTGGGGTGGGCGAATCTGAAGTCATCATAAAACGCGTACCCATGGCGATGCCTTCAGCACCAGCGGCTAAGGCTGCAGCCAAACCACGTCCGCTGGAATAACCACCCGCGGCAATCACCGGCACCGTTACTGCATCCAACACCTGCGGCAGTAAAATGGTGCTCGGCACGCCGCCAGTATGACCACCCCCTTCGGCGCCTTGGATGGTGATCATGTCAGCACCCAACTCAATGGCTTTGAGCGCATGCTTCAGCGCACCCACCGTTGGAATACACAACACCCCAGCGGCTTTGAAGCGCGCAATGGTGTGCTTATCTGGACCGCGACCGTAACTGACCGCTTTAAGCTGATACTTAATTGCTAGATCAATACATTGCGCTGCGTTTTCCTGAAACATATGAAAATTCAGACCAAAATTACTACCACCAGTGCTACTGATGACACGCTTAATCTCACCTTCAAGCTCAGCGGCATCAATCGTGGCGCCGGCCAAAAACCCAAAACCTCCAGCCTTAGTGGTAGCGATGACGAGATTGGAATCGGAGACCCAGCCCATAGCGGTCTGCACAATCGGGTAACGGCAGCCCAGTGCCTCAGTTAAGCGGGTGCGTGGCAATGTCATGACTGATCTCCACCTGACGCCTCAGCTTTATTCTGAGCGGCCATCGACTTGCCATCAAAACCAGCGAGTTTATCGCCAGACACTTGCTCATTATGGACGTGAGCAAAATGGTGCCAAGCAAATGCGGCTTCCATCCCAGTGCGTTTGCCTTGCAAGTCTTCGATATGGTTAATCGCCTGCTTGGTCAACGCCAAGCCCATACGTGGCTGGGTAGCAATGCGTTGTGCCATTTTCAGTGCTTCGTTATGCAACTCGTCACGCGCGACAACACGATTAACCATACCCAACTCATACGCTCGCGCAGCCGGCATACGATCGCCTAACATCAAAAACTCTTTAGCAATACGCGGGTGCATTTCAAAGGCGTGAGCAAAATACTCAACACCCGGAATACCCATGCGCACCACTGGATCTTGGAAGAAGGCATCGTCACTGGCGACAATAAAGTCACACACCCAAGCCAACATCAGACCGCCAGCGATACAACCACCCTGCACGACAGCGATAGTCGGCTTAGGCATTTCGCGCCAGCGACGGCACATATTGAGATAGACTTCTTGTTCGCGCGCATAAAGGAACTCACCGCCAGGCTTATTGCTGTGATCCCACCACAAACTTTTGCGCTCAAAGGCTTTATTGACATCACGACCTGGCGTACCAATATCGTGACCGGCAGAAAAGTGTTTACCGGTCGAGGTCAACATAATGACTTTTACGTTGTCATCGTTGATCGCTCGCGCAAACAAATCATCCAGCGCATAGGTCATCTGCGAGTTCTGCACGTTGTTGTACTTAGGGCGACTCATGGTGAGGATGGCAATGCCATCCTCTACCCGGTACTGCACAGGTTCGTCAGTCTCGTAAACAGATTCATCAACACGTGGTGTTAATTTGTCTAATTCACTCATACGTCCACCTGTTCGGCACTACGAATGCCAGCTGGATTTCCTTTCAACTGTTTAGAACGTAAATTGTGCGGGTCTAAGCGGGCAATCAGCTCCAGTTGCTCAGCCGTTGGCGCAACAGTTTCATGCAAATCATCCGCCTTAAGCAGTGGGAAGCCGGTGTTTTTCTGGACATGCTCAAAGCTGACACCGGGGTGCAATGAAATAACCCGCGCAGCATTGTCTGGGCCTTTAAAGTCCATCACACACAAATCAGTGACAGTTAGGCCAATGCCCATCGTGTCGCGACGCATATGCTCGCTCCAACGCTCAGCCTTGAAGCCAACACCAGACACCATATCAACCTCAGCTTCAACAAAAACACGTGTGCTGTGGCTCGGTACAAAAAAGGAGTTCAGGTGGTTAATACTGTTGCCCGGCAGACCACGCACACCCAACATCGCCACTTTAGGCTTGGCATAATCACCAATCACTGACAAGTTGGTTTGTGCCCAACGGTCAATCTGGGTTGGCCCCACCATCGCGTGGCGCTGACCGCGCCAGACGTTATCAAAAATACGCTCAAATGGCATATAGCCCGAATACTTGGGCTGATAATCGCCGCGTGGACCCACTGGAATCGGCTCTTCTACCAAGAAAGCTTCACTGTCGGTCATTAATAATTCTGGCGAATGAGTCATTTTGGCAAGGCTGGCACCCAGGCGTGGAATAATACCCAGACCAGACGCCAGTACTTCACCGTTGTCACGAAAGGCTTCAGAAGCGGCTACAATCATAAGTTCTGCAAGACTGAAATTTGGCGTTGTCATATCACTACTCCTTAAAGTGCTGGCAATGGGATGGATGCAAGGTAATCGGTACCGCCATTGTTTTCGCGGTATTGTTCTTCGCCACCTTGTACATACTTCTCGACATAGTTAGCCCAGCCGTTTTCTTCCGAAGCACCGTCGCTGTACTCTTTAAGGTGCTTCATATCCCAGCCATAGTTAGGACTGCACATGGTTGGGTGCGCACCAAAGGGTGCTTCAATCACACCGGTGACCAGCGAGCGTTCGAAGGTATTGAAACGTGCTTCTTCTTTGCTCAGCTCAAATTTCTCTACCACTTCTTCGGCAGAGACAAAGGCTTGCTTGGCGGCACGCACCACGTGGTGGTCAAAGTACGCATCGTTACCGGTGACCAGCGTGTTACCCAAACGGTCAGCACGATTGACATGCACAAACGCCACATCAAGATAAAGCGCTGGCATCGCCAGTAGTTCTTCGCCATCGGCATAAGGTGAACGAATGGTTTTCAAACCTGGGTTATGCGTAAGTACATCAGTGGCTAAACCTGCGCGCGCCGGTAAAAACGGCACACGCATACCCGCAGCTTTCAGACCCCACTGGAATAAGCCTTCGTCCAACTCCATCACATCAAGCGTACCGGCCTGACGAAACTTACGGAAATAAGGTTCGAGCGGAATGGCATCGAGGGTAGCAAAACCAAAAATCAGCTTTTTAACTTTTCCAGCCGCCAACAACATACCGACTTCAGGGCCACCATAGGCAACAACGGTCAAGTCCTTGACGTCACTGCGCAGAATTTCACGCACAATGGCCATCGGCTTACGCCGTGGGCCCCAACCACCAAATCCGATTGTCATGCCATCTCGAAGATGAGCAACCGCTTCTGCAGATGTCATTTGCTTATTCATTCTGTTTCTCCTTGCTGGCCAACACTGAAGTCGTGACCCCAGACACTAACGCGATTAAATTCGAAAACAGAGTGTTTATCCCAGTCAACTAGGAGCCCACCCCAACCAAATTCCAGATCAAATCCGGATGGCGTTTTCATATAAAAAGAAGTCATTTTGTCGTTCAAATGCTGCCCAAGCGTGGCGGATAGCGGCACACCATGTGCGGCGCGACGATCATGTGCACGCCCCACTTCACTCATGCTGTCAACTTCAACCATCATGTGCACACACTTGCTCGGCACATCGTATTCGGCGATCGCCAAGCTGTGATGACGGGCATTACCGCAATGCATAAAGTGAATGCGAGTTGCATCAGCGGCAGGATCTGGACGAAAATTAAAAATATCAGAATTGCGGAAACCTAGAACATCACGGTAAAACGCCGCGCACTCATCAAAATTCGGCGCAGGCAATACGGTGTGGCCGAGGCCCATACCATCAGTCACAAAACGAGGTACGCCCTGTGGAGAGACAAACGGCTGACAACCAGAAATATGACCCCAGCTGAGTTCGTGACGGTTACCGGCTGGATCAGCCAGCGAAGCAACGGCTTGCACACCACGCGACACGCAGAGCGCGCGATCGCCTAACTCATAACTGACACCTTGCTCGGTAATCTGCTCAAGCATGGCGTTAAAGTCTTCTTCGCTAGCCAACTCCCAACCGGAAGCCAGATACACATCAGTTGCACCCTCTTGTACCAATATACGAAAAGGACGCTCATCCATTTTAATCCGCAACGTACCGTCTGCTTCGATTGTCGTCATCATGCCCAGCACTTCTTCAGCGTAGTGGCGCCAGGCTTCGAGACTCTGAACCTGGGTGACGATATAACTTAATGACTGAACAGTGCTCATGTAATTGTTCTCCTGAGATACCTATTTTTAGGACTGTTTTGATTATTGCTTGAACGCCTCAATTGCTCATCGTCCATTGAGACTAAGGTTTTTCGACTGTTATTAACGGGAGTTTTAGAGCAAAAAAAACCGCCTCGCTTGCGCAGAGACGGTTAAAAGAAGGGTTGCATCCCCAACAGAATGTCGCATTTAAAGCACTTACATATATAGAATAATCAGATCATTAATCACCGCAGGACGTTCTTGGCCCACCACGTGAATATTGAGTTCAAGCACCATCTGCGTACCACTACGAATTTTTTCAATCGATTTGACCCGTCCGCGCGCATGAATCAACGAGCCGGCTGGCACTGGCGACGGAAAGCGTAAGCGCTGAGAGCCATAATTGACCATATTAGTGAAGCCAGTGATTTCAAAACCCAAATCAACCTTAAGCTTCGAGGTCAGTACCTGCACCAGCGCACCATGGGCGATGGTGCCGCCAAACGGCCCTTCTTTACGCGCACGCTCTGGATCGGTATGAATCCAATAATTATCGCCAGATAACTCAGCAAATTGATTGATCATCGCTTGATCCACCAACAGCTGATTACTCCACGGACTGAACGCTTCTGAAATCAAAGCTTGTAGCGCCGCCTCATCACTCAGCGGAACCTGACGCACAGGCTTAGCATCGGCATCAGACACAGGCGCTTGCGGCTGCTTTGGTACTTCATCCAGCTCAACCAGATCAACATGCAGACCGGTAAAACGCAACAGTACGGTACCATCTGCACTGACTCGAGCGCGCACCGGCTTAACCCGCATACCGATTTCAACCTCATCCTCTCGCAGCCCAACCAAGGTGGTATTAATCCGCACACCCTGATCAAGCTCAACCACCGCCAGCAACTGCGGCTCAGGGCCGGCAAATTCAGGTAACGTAGGAATCCTCGCTACGGTATAGGTGTACAGCGTGCCCTCACCCGATACTTCACGGAACTCAACCTTAGCCGACAAGCAATGCGAACAGTGCCGACGCGGGTAAAAGGTCCATTTCGAGCAAGCAGCACACTGCTGCATCAAAATCTTGCCGTCTTTCAAGCCATCCCAAAAGGGTGCTGAGATACTCGTGGGTATCGGCATGGGTTTATTGCTAGACATTATTTATGCTCCCTCAAGAATCAGTGCACCCTGCTCACTCATGACGCCTCCGGTGCCGGACACGAACACTCGATCACAGTTTTTCAGTTGACGCTCACCCGCTTTACCACGAATTTGGTCAAAGGCTTCGATGATCTGCGAAAACCCACCGGCCGAACCGGCTTGACCAAAACTCAACTGACCACCATGAGTATTGACCGGAAAATTACCCTTCCAGGTCAGATCATTTTCCATGATAAAACGCATCCCCTCACCCTTCGGACAGAAGCCTGCATCTTCTAAACTCAGCAAGACAGTGATGGTGTAGCAGTCATAAATCTGCGCAGCATTCATATCTGAAGGCTTCAGCCCAGCCATTTCAAAAGCACGACGTGCGGCTGGGCCAACAGGGGTTTCAGTCATATCAGGCGAGTAAGAGGGCGATTTGTAGCCCAAACGCTCACCAAAACCAGTGACACGTGCACCACGGTTACGCGCGCGCGCAGCCACTTCTTTAGACGCGACAATGACTGCGGCACCACCGGCAACGGGCATCACAATTTCTAACACGTGTAACGGATCCGCCACCATCCGACTATTAAGAACATCGTCGATAGACAAGGGTTGGCCGTGAAAAATAGCGTTGGGATTCGCCAGAGCATTGGTGCGCTGGTCGACGGCAATTTTTGCCATTGCCCTTTCATCGTAACCATATTGCGCAGCATAACGCTTGGCGATCATGGCATAGCCAGTGTTCTGTCCAAGATGCCCATAGGGTAAATCGAACTCCGCCTCAGGCGCACCAAATGCCGTACTGTGACCGCCAAAACGCATGGCGCGAGCCATCGCGCTGGGGTCTTCATCACGGCCAAATGGCGCCATCCGCATCGGTAGCACACAGAGCACGGCTTGGCACAAACCCATTTCAATCGCAGCAGCAGCACGCCACACCATACCGACTGGCGTGGTACCACCCAGATCAACCACTTCGGCAAAGTTGACGGCAATACCTAAGTATTCAGCAGCCATGGCTGGAACGAAGACCGACGCCTCATGGAAGTGTGGGCCATTAATCACTAAGCCATCAAGATCACTGGCTTGCAAACCCGCATCAGCCAACGCTTGCTGAGCGAGATCAGCCACCTGTTCCAAGTGGAACATTTGCGGGGCTTCTGAGTATTTTTGTGGTTTATACTGTGCAGCACCAACAATCGCTGCTTCTCCTTTCCATCCCATGTAGAGCACCTTTTTTATAGATATTGTCTGCTACGTTTCTACTGCATTGTCACAAGGGTACAGTCAGCCACTCATCGTCCAAAAGGCCTAGAGTGAAGACTAGACTTAAGTGACCAGCTGCTTTAGATAGGCATTCCAATGATCCTGCAGATTCTCACCCTCGCCAGGCAGCGCTTTGTGAACGGGGATACCTAAGGCTTCCAATCGGGACGGCTGGCCAATACCCGAACGCTCAAGCAACATTGGCGTGTTAATCGCTCCGGCACTGAGCACAATCTCCTTTGCTGCGCGAAAGGTAACAGGCTTGCCTTTCACCTCAGCTTGCACGCCAACCGCTTTACCCTCATCTATATCTATTTGCATCACATGGGCGTGAGTCACTACGATTAAATTATCCAATAATAACCTATCGCTGCTGACTCGCCTCATTAATCGGCGGCAGTGGCGCCAACCTCTGGCGACTTTATCAAGCCTAAAAAAAAGCCCACGCAGCGGCGTGGGCTTTAACTCAGATTAACCAATCGTCTGGCTAAGAATGATTAACGACCGATTGCACGTAAACGGTCAGGTGTGTAGTCACTTGCCTTCATATCACCCTTGTTAATGATCGCGCTTTGACGACGCTCATTGGTCAGGTTATACGCAACATAATTGCCCGTATTTAAATCATGATAAAAAGAAGACCCTGATCTCCAAGCACTCATATCAGGATGATAGATCGTGTTGACAAAGGCATACTTCCACAGATTACCGCGACTATCATAGTTATCAGCCATCACTGTATGCCAAGTATCTTCATCAAGGTACATGCGACGCTTACCGTACAGGTGGCGACTACCCTCTTTCAGAGTTGCCTCAAGCACCCAGACACGACGCAGTTCATAACGTATATGGTCAGGATTAGCATGGTTTTTGGTCAGCAAATCATCATATTTCAAGTCTCCCACTTCGGTTCTGTAACCATTGGCAGGAATATACTTTTCTTGCTTACCAATCAACTCCCAGTTGTAGCGATCAGGCGCACCATTGAACAAGCGATCCTCATCAATGGTCATAGCACCACCACTACCACTTAAGCTCTGGTCATAACCATAACCTGGCGCTAAACGCACACGACGTGTACCCGCGTTATACGACCAAGCCGTACGCGGACTGGTCAAGTAATTATAGGGTTCATGGGCCAATGAAGCATTACCACGCTCACGGGCCGGTAGAACCGTAATGGTCAAGCAGTACGCTGACAAGCCTTCTGTTTTTGGCGTCTCATTCGGATTATTCGAAGGCGCTAAGCACAGTCCATTGGTGCGTCCGTGAGCATTGGTACCGTTCGCATTCACGGTGATAATGTCTCGGGTACTCTCCTCATTCCAATCACGATAAGGCAGCTGGTGATTCCATAACACCTCAATAGCTGATTTCGGAATCGGGAATAAGCTATGCCCGATACCTTCAACACCAAACCCATCATTGACCACTTTAGCGGTCAACGCATTTTGCTTGGCTCGCTCACAAACAAACTCTGGATAACGGTAATCACGATGGCTCGGATAAACTTCCATACGGAATGTTTCCGGGTACTTCTCGAACATGGCTTGCTGACCTGCGGATAAGTTAGCAGCATGTTCTTTGTAGTTTGCCGCAGTAATCACCACGCGGGGTTTTTCATCAGCATAGGGGTCAACTGGATGACCGCCACTGTGGAGCACATGATTCCAGCCCGGAACTTTGCCGAGGTACTTACCGGTATACTCAGGAATTGTCCCCGCAGCATTACCCGCTTGCTCTGCACCGACACAGGTCAGTTCCTTACCAAGTTTTTCGGCTTCTTCAGGGCTGACTGCAGCAAAGCTGACAGCGGGCAAAGCTAAAATAGACGTCAATGTAAGAGCGATACTAGCGCGACGATATATCATTATTGTTATCTCCAACTCTTATTTTAATTATGGGTTTAGCGTTTTAATAACGCCAAACCCTTAATGGATCAACAGCACATTAGAACGAGTATTTCGCTGAGAAAGTTAACTGGTCACGGTCTGTGATCTGACGATTTCTCTTTACGTTGGCCTCACCCATATAGGCAACATACGTACCGTTCAGCTCTAAGTTACCCAAACGTTTAAAAGTCGAACCCACCGACAGACGTCGGTCACCTTGTCCACCACCAATCGCACCTTGCAAAGGCGTTTTGCCATCAAGCACATGCGAGTAACTGACTGGCACACTTAAATCCCAGCCTGAAAAAATCCCCGGATAGCTTAAAGACACCTGTCCAGTAAAGGCGGTTGAACTTTTAGTTTGATAGTTGCCAGCGGTGTCATAACTGTACTTACTGTAAGACTTACCACCTTGCTTGACAGAATCCACGCCAGTAGCAGCCACATGCACGATCTCACCAATAATGGTGGTGCCGCGTGCCCAAGGCATATCGCCTAAGGTATGGATAAAGCTCGCCTGAGCTTGATAGCCTTTACCACGAGTAGCCTGCGTACGATCACCAGGAACTAGCACAGCAACTGGTGCGCCATCACGATAAGAAACTTCGCCCGATACCTGTGTGTCACCAATACGCGTTGAAACGCTAGCACCGGTGAGTTTAATGTTGTCGAAGTAGTTAATTTTGTAATTAGAAAAATCCGGAGCAATTAAAACTCCCGCCGGGTTTTTATCATGGTAATTAATATGGAAAACGGAAAATTCCCAATCAAAGTTAGGACGGTACATCGCCCGCAGACCGTACTGGCCACTACTTTTTGGCTTATTTTTGCCGCTATATGGGACATTGCCACCTAGCATTAAATAGTCAGGCCGAGGTCCCACCACGTTATTGGTTGAAAAATAACTACCGACAGGATTGAGCTCATTTGGCAGCCACTCATACTGATAGTAAGCCGACAGTCCTAACTTGGGTCCAATATTCCAGTCCGCGGACACTTGGCCTGTTGGCAGTAATACTTCTTTAGTTTCTGTACCAGGAGTGCTGGACTTCACCACATCCACAGGCCCCTGAGCACCGTTCACGCCAGGGTAAAACAAGCCTTCACCCCAAGACACGGCATGACGCCCACCCTTAACAGCTAAATGCTGCTCATCAGGTAGTTTTATATCGGCAAACAGATAAGAATCTAAGAAACGACTGCGTCCACCACTATAATATTTAGCGCCGCTACTGAACTCGTCAACTGCGCCATTATGATTAACAGGTCGTTTGTTATCGTTTTTACTATGATAAACATCATCATAGAAGGTTGTGCCACGCAACACACCACCCCACTCACCCCAGCTACCGCTATCATTGCTATAAACCAACTCACCCAGCGCACCGACACGGTGTGTCGTTAAGGAGCCACGGTCAAAGTTGCGGTTACCTTCTTGATCAAGCAATTTTTTATCTTGCTTTTCCAGACGCACGCCGATGCCATAGCCAGTGGTCAAACTCCACGCCAGAGTACCGCCATGCTCAAAATGGATGGGCTCGCCAGCGCTGGCCATTGATGACACGCCTGCAGCTATAGCAGCGACAAGACTGGTCTTGAGCAATCCATTAAGTTGAAAGATAGAGCCTTTGTTATTATTTTTACTCATGCTAACTCTCCAAGTTCAAGGCATATCTGCCATGTATTCTGAGTCTTATGTGGTTTAAACATGAGTCACCTGCATATCTGTAGATGACTCATTGCTACCAAGCAAACGTTGGTAGCTGTGACACTCCCCTATTAGTTGCCGTGTAATGCGCCCCTCGCCCAGTAAAAAATTAAGATGTGCCAGCACTTCACCATTGGCCAAGAGAATGTCAAACGATGAACGAACTCTCGGAAACATAAACCGCATCAATTGATCAGCCGTTTGCGCTTCGCTCATCTCTGCCAGTAACCGATCAAGGTGAGCGTGATGGTGTTCGACCAGCTGCCCAAGGCGATAATGCAGACCATAAAAAGGCCGCTCATGCGCGGGCAGCACCAGAACGTCGTCAGACACCGTACGTAGACTCTGTAAGCTGTCGAGCCAGTTTTTTAAAGGATTGGCGTCAGGTTCAGTCACAGTCACACACACACTTGAAGTGATGCGTGGCAGCACCTGATCACCCGAAATAAATAGATTCGCTTGACGACAATACAAACACGCATGCTCAGGTGAATGACCCGAAGCGATGACCACCTCCCAGTCATAGCCACCAATCCGTAACACCTGATTGTCGACCAGCCGGTTATAACTGTCGGGAGCATCTTGCTCATAACTGCTATCACCAATCACCCCAAGCAACCCTGAGATATGTTCTTGAGGTACACCACCGCGCTGAAAAAACTGCGCCATTTCCCAACCCATCTCAGTGCCCGATGCAGGTTTAACAAAGAGCGCATGGTATTCACCGCTGGTCATATAGACAGGGCATTGAAAGCGTCTAGACAACCAACCCAACGAGCCGGAGTGATCATAATGAAAGTGTGTAGCGATCACTGCTTTGACCGGTGCGTCCAGCATCACCTCACGAAACACCCGCGCCCATACATCACGCGTCTGCTCGGTACCCAAACCAGTATCCACAATCACCCAACCATCAGCATGACGCAACAGGTACAGATTGATGTGATCCAAGCTAAACGGCAGCGGCATACGCAACCAGACCACACCATCAGCGACGGTCTGCCAATCACCATTTTTTGGTGGCGTTTCCCATGGGAAACTCAAACCATGGTAAGTCTGCTCTGTTGGGGTCGGGTAGTGGCTCATGCATCACCACCGACAAAAGGCAGTAGATCATTGCTGGCCAGCACCGCGTCACTATAACGGCTGTAGGTTGCCAGACTGTCGTCTTTTACATACAAGGCATCAGTAAAGTTTTTTGGATCGTAACCCTGCTTCTGCAGATCGATTTTGCGGTGCTTAAAGGTGGTGGTCATATCGGCCGAGCCCACGCGTACAAAAACAGGACGGGCATAATGCGGCAAGCGCTCAGCAACGAACTGATAAAAGGCCTGCGGATCAAACTCACAGCCCTGTTGCATCACCACCAACGCCATACCCGCACGGCCTTCATTATCCGGCACAGTCACGCCATAGATATTAATGAATTCCATACCTGCGAAATCACCTAACTCACTGGCCACTTCTTGGGTGGAAACGTTCTCACTTTTCCAGCGGAAGGTGTCGCCGACGCGGTCGACAAAATAGCAATAACCGTTGGCGTCATAACGCAGCAAGTCACCCGAACTCCACCACGCATCACCTTTTTGGAACACATCTCGTAAAATTTTACTTTCAGTGGCCTCACTTGAGGTATAGCCCTCGAAGCGACCCGCGCCAGTTGCTTGAGAGTCGACAATAAACCCAACAGCCTCTCCCACCTCGCCTGGTTCACAGTGCACATAAAAGCCATTTTCATCGCGCACGTGGGTTTGCGTCTCTTCATCGATCCGCAACAAACGTAAATTGGTTTTATTCCAATCAGTAATTCGTCCGCATGAACCCACATAGTTATCTAGGTTGATGGTTGCCGTATTGGCTTCCGTTGCGCCCCAGCCCTCATACACATCGAGCTCACCAAAGCGCTGAATCCAGCGCTGCCATGTATCCGAGGTCAGGCCGGCACCTAGCATGCAACGCAGGGTGTTATTTTTTTCTTCAGCCGCTTCTGCACGGTTCAGTAGGTAGCGGCATATTTCACCGACATACTGGAAAATAGTGACGCCATGGGTACGCACATCAGACCAAAAACGACTGGCACTGAATCGACGACGGATCACAATCGCCGCACCAGAGGCTAAAGCTGTGGAAACAACCGAGGTTGCAGCTGCACCGTGATATAACGGTAGACAGCAATAAAAAACATCATCACTGCTGGTATCAAGGGTCACGACCATGACATCACCAGAAGACATCCAGCGCATATGGCTGTAGCGAGCTGCTTTCGGCAAACCGGTGGTACCCGAGGTGAAGATGTACAACATATCGTCTTCTGCACGAATGCCAGCGCGTAACGCGGCATCAGGCCTAGTGCGTGCAGCACGATCCACCTCGACAGAAAACTCACGATCAAAGGCGGCGAGCTGAACAGGACTGGCTGGATTTTCTGCATCAGGTATCAGCCATAGCGGCCACTGCTGAGTCTCTGGTGTTTCAATAAACGGCTCAAGACATTCCTCACCGACCAAGACAAATTTGGTCTTGGTGGCCTGCAATACATGCACCAGCGGCTTACCCTGCAAATGGTAATTAACCAACGTGATAACAGCGCCGATCTTGGCTAGCGCAAACCAGCAAAAAATCAGCTCAGGGCGATTCTCAAGGGCTACAGCACAGACATCACCCGCTTTAACACCACGTGCAACTAAGGTATTGGCATATTGATTCACCCGCTCGCCCACGTCTTTATAGCTATAGCTGTGATCTGCGTAGATTAAGAAGGGGCGCTCAGAAAACTTATCCACCGTATCTTCAACGCGCTGGCCAAGAGTGTAGTAATCCGTTGGCTTAATTTTCGAAGCCATCGCCGAGCGTAAGTCGAGCTTCTTTTGGACCCGCTCACTTACCGGTGCGCGAACCGCTTGATCCTTGCTTTTATTTTTATCGTACGAATCAACGCCGAGCATATGCACTCCAATCATCAGTCAAATTTGCGTTAACCAACCCAAGCAGACAGACGGCAATAAAGGGCGGGCGCTACAAGTTAGCGTGATTCAGATTATGAAAGAGCACAATGAGCAGCATCGTCCATTAAGACTAAATCCAACTGATAAAGCAGCAGCACTATTAAGTGGTCTGAATGGACGATGTAGGTTGATGAGGCTGACGGCAATGATTAGCGACGCACAACAATAATGATAAGAGACTTATATTTATGGTCAAAGATACTGATAAAGTGGCAGGCAAAGCCCACTACGCGCTAATACTTTTGACGATAATCTATATACTGAGCTATATAGACCGTCTGGTTATTTCCGTATTGATCGAGCCTATTAAGGCTGAATTCGGTGCATCCGACACCATGATCGGCTTATTAACTGGAGTGGCTTTCGCTATTTTTTATACCGGTTTCGGTTTACCCCTAGGCCGACTGTCAGATCGTATCGGACGCAAGACAGTGATTGCTGCAGCCTGTATAGTCTGGAGCATTTTCACCATGTTCAGCGGTATCGTCAGCAGCTTTTTGATGCTGGTGATCTTGCGTATTGGGGTAGCCGTCGGTGAGGCTGGTGCCAGTGCGCCATCAGTCGCGATGATCTCCGAACTGTACCCTCCTCGCCTCAGAGCGCGCGCTCTGGCTATTTTTGGTCTAGGTCCCGCGCTAGGTGCTGTACTAGGCATAGGTTTCGGCGGTGTATTGGCTGAACTTTATGGCTGGCGTACCACCTTTATTATTGTTGGTGCACCCGGCATTCTGGTGGGTCTAGTGTTGGCCTTTACTGTCAAAACACCAAAACAAAGGGTCTCTGCCACCCAAGGCCTACCTGAAGCAGGCATGTTGCGTACCGCACTGACTTTGTTAAAAATCCCGAGCATATGGCAAATTGTCGCCACCGGCGGCGCTGCGGCGATTACCGGCTATGCGATCCAGATGTGGACGCCAAGCTTTATGATCCGCTCACATCAGATGACGATTCAGGAAGCCGGTATGCTGATGGGCATCGGTGGTGGTGGGTTGTCGGTGTTAGGCACTCTAGTCTGCGGCTATGTCACCGACAAGATGGCAAGCAAAGACCCTGGCTGGCAGCTGGGCACTGCATTGCTAGGCACCGCGCTCAGCATTCCATTAGCCGTAACATTTTATCTATGGCCCGCGGGCACTGCCTTTATGCTCGGTAGCCTTGCCGTGCCAACCGGATTTTTATTTTATATGGGCTTCGCCTTTTTTGGGGTCTGGTGGACAGTTCCTTGCTTTAGTGCCATGACCCGTATTTTACCGACCGACAAACTGGCACAAGGTACCGCGCTGTTTTTTATGAGCGTGACCCTGCTTGGTGCCGGCCTAGGCCCGGTCTTCGCAGGTATTGTCAGCGACCTACTGCACAGCATGATTGGCCCTGAAGCCTTACGCTACTCTCTGGTTGTCACCACCTGCTTACTCTTAGTGCCTTGTATCTTCCTGCTCAAAGCTATACCCAAATATCGTAAGCAAATGCTCGATCACCATCCAGCACGCCCCCATACAACTGTGGCGCACGCCGCGACCAAGCCCGCCATTTCTTGAAAGGAAAAAGACTCATGACTAAAGCTAAAGACCTGCCACTTCCAGTCGGAAAATATGCCAAGCTGGACAATGGTTTGACACTGCACTATCTAGATATTGGCAACGGACCTGTGGTGGTTTGGTTGCATGGTTCAGGCCCTGGTGCCAGCGGCTTCAGCAATTTTAAAGGCAACTATCCAGCTTTCGATAATGCAGGCTTTCGCAATATAGTGGTTGACCTGCCAGGTTTTGGTCGCTCCGACAAGCCGGATAATGTCAATTATGATTTGGCATTTTTTGTCGAAAATTTAAAATTATTACTGAACAATATCGGCATAGAACGCTGCACCTTATTAGGTAACTCGCTCGGCGGCGCAATTGCTCTCGGCTATACTTTGGACCATCCGGAGCGCGTCAGCAGCCTGATTCTAATGGCACCCGGCGGCGTAGAAGAGCGGGAAACCTACTTCCAAATGGAAGGCATTAAACGCATGGTCGAAGTCTATGCCCAAGGCCCAATGGGCGTTGAGCAAATGCGCCAAGTGATGAGCCTGCAATTGTTTGATAGCAGCCAGCTGCAAGAGAGCATTTTAGAAGAGCGTGCAGCGGTCGCAGTGACACAGCCAGCCAATCTTTTTAGCACCATGCTGGTGCCTAATATGACCGAGCGCCTGCATGAGATTAAGTGCCCGATTCTTGGTTTCTGGGGCGCAGATGACCGCTTCAACCCTGCCAGTGGTACGTTTAAAGTGCTTGAAAATGCACCGCATGCGCGCTTTACCGTGCTCAATCGTTGCGGACACTGGGTGCAGGTCGAGCATCAGCAATTGTTTAATCGCCAGTGCTTAAATTTTCTGCGCGATGCTGATTAATCAGGACCTTTATTTTAATTGTTAATTGCAGGAACGTTATCATGAGCCAATACAAACATCTGCTAAGTCCTGGCAAACTGGGCCCTATTGATCTGCGCAACCGAATTATTCTTTCGCCAATGGGCGACAATTTTTCTGATCCAGACGGCTATTGCACTGAACAAATGCAAGCCTACTATGAGGCCCGCGCGGCTGGGGGTGCTGGCATGATCATTATGGGGGTGGTCTCAATTGCCTTCCCCCACGGCACCGCAGAACCTTTTCAGTGCGCTATTTCTGATGACAAATATATTCCAGGCCTAGCTAAACTAGCCGAGCGTGTGCATAAGCATGGTGCAAAAGTGGCCATGCAAATCCAGCATGCTGGTAAAGTGGCAGCGCGCGATTTAGCCGAAGGACGTGACCTTTGGGTTCCATCCATGCCGCGCATGACCAAAAACAGCATTATGTCGGCACTGACTCAGGCCGAACTGGGTACATTTATTAGCTCGCAACGACGCGACAGTAACCCCACCATTCGCGTGATGGATAAAGATGATATTGCCCAGATGGTGGAGTGGTTTGCCGCGGCAGCTGAGCGGGCTGAGCGCGCAGGGTTTGACGGCGTGGAAATTCATGCGGCGCACAACTACATTATTGCGGGTTTCCTCTCGCCCTACCATAACCAACGCGACGACGAATACGGTGGCTCATTTGAAAACCGTGTGCGTTTTATGCGCGAAGTGATTCAGGCTGTGCGTGCCCGCGTCAGTCCAAATTTCGGCGTATGGGTGCGTATTGATGCCTACGAGATGCACACTGAGGGCGGTATCACTTTAGAGGAAGCGAAAAAAGTCGCCAAGATCGCCGACGAAGAAGGCGTGCATGCTATTGCTGTCTCAGCCTATGCGACTATTCATAAAGGCTCTGATTTCACCGACGCGCCACTGGTACAAAAGCCCGCCGGTTACCTCGACTGGGCCGCGCAGATTAAATCGGTGGTCAACACCGCAGTGATTGCTTTAGGGCGCATTGAACCAGATGTTGGTGATAAAGCCATCGCTGCCGGTCAGTGTGACTTTATAGCCATGGGTCGTAAGTTACTGGCTGACCCAGAATTGCCCAACAAGTTGATCGCAGGTAAACCTGAAACCATTCGCCCCTGTATCTATTGCTATGTCTGCGTCAGTCAGATTTTTATCAATGAGCGGATCAAGTGCGCGGCCAATCCATTTACTGGGCAAGAATTTCAAAAAGTCCTACTACCATCCACCCACACTAAGCATGTGGTTATCATCGGCGGCGGCCCAGCCGGTATGGAAGCGGCACGTATCGCCCATTTGCGTGGGCATCAAGTCACTTTAATTGAGCGCAGCGCGAGACTGGGCGGCACCTTGTTCTTTGCCGCACTGGCCTACCCTGAAAATGGCGTTTTATTGGATAACTTAACCGCGCAAATTAAAGAGCTGCCTATTGCTATCCGCTACAACACCGAAGCGACCCCAGAGTTACTCAACAGCCTGAAGGCTGATCACATCTTTGTCGCCACCGGCGCTAAGCGTGATGCACCGAGCATTCCCGGTGCAGAGCTGAAACATGTGTGGAGCGGTGACGAACTGCGCCGCCTGATGACCGGCGACCGCGCGGATGAGATTGCCAAAAACAAACTGTCGTTAACCCAGCGCACCATGATGAAAGCTGGCAGCCTCAGCGGCGCGACCAATAGCCGTGAGGCACTGCAAGGGTTGTCGAAATTATGGATGCCTTTGGGTAAAAAGGTGGTGATTGTCGGTGGTGGCTTAGTCGGGCTTGAGCTGGCTGAGTTTCTGCTTGAGCGCGGTCGCCAGGTCACAGTGCTTGAGCCGGGTCCGTCTTTAGGGGCTGAACTGTCGATCGTGCGGCGCTGGCGGGTACTGGACAACCTCAACGAGCACAAAGTACCGATGTTGACCCATTGCCAAGTGTCGATGATCGACAAAGACCAGGTGCATTATGTCGATAAAGACGGTCAGCAGCATAGCGTTGCCGCCAACTCTGTTGTACTTGCAGTGGGCGCAAGCTCAGACCACAGCTTGGCCAACAGCCTAAATGATAACGGCTTCAATGCCATCACTATCGGTGACTGCGATAACTTGGGCTATATTGAGGGCGCACTGCGTAGCGCGACTAACGCGGCACTCGATCTATAGCACGTTATTCTTGGCATAAAAAAACGGCGATTTTAACATCGCCGTTTTTTTATGCTGAATTTAATCGGCTATTGCTGCGCTGATCACTGACCGACCCTGTTAGAGGTCAGCCAGTAAAGCAGAACTAGAGGCCAGAAAACTCTTTTTTGACCTGTGCTTTTAGAATTTTACCCGTTGCACTGCGCGGTAACGCCTTATCGGCAAACCACATGCGCTCGGGCAACTTATAGGCCGCCAAACGTTGCGCCATAAAGGCCAATAAATCGTCCTGACTGACAGGCACACGCGTATGCACTACCATGCCGACTGTCTCGCCAAAGTCGGCGTCGGGCAGCATAAAAACAGCGGCTTCCTCAACGTCTGGATGCTCACAAATGCAGTGCTCTACTTCGACCGCAGAGATATTTTCGCCACCGCGAATAATAATATCTTTGATCCGATCAGTAATATACAGCATGCCATTTGCATCCAGATAACCCACATCACCGGTGAAAAACCAGCCATCTTGCATGACTTTAGCGGTTTCTTCAGGCTTATTCCAATAGCCATCCATCAGCGCTGAGGTGCGCAGCCAAATAGGACCTGGGGTGCCGGTCGGTGCGGACTGATCAGGGCTCTCGCCAATCACCACCTGAACCAATGGCAAAGGCCAACCGACTGACTCAGGAAAGGCAACAAACTGATTGCCACCTTGCGCCGAGCAGATACCATTACTTTCCGTCATGCCATAACCATTGCCGGACAGCGCCATCGGCTTGCTCTCTAGCAGTTTATCCAACAAGGCCCGAGACGCCGCGCTGCCACCAAGGCCCAACGCAAATAGCGTGTCGGTGTCTGAGCTGGCAAAACGTTCATTATGGATCAGTTGCTGCATCATGGTGGGTACACCAGCAAACTGGGTGATTTTTTCATCACGAATGGTATTGATCGCGTCATCCACATCCCACTTATAGATGATCACCAGACGACGGCCACTGCGCAGCGCACTCATAAATTGTGCAAGCAAACCACTGACATGAAACATCGGGTACGCCAGCAACATGGTCGGCTGCAAGCCTGACTCAAGCAGCGGTAAGACACGCTCTGCAGAGGTCATATAGGCCAGCGCCCCTTGGAAATCCAAGGCATACAGCGCCTGACAGACGGCTTTGTTACTGGACAGCACGCCTTTGGCTTGCCCCGTAGTGCCCGAGGTATACAAAATCAATGCCGGATCGTGCGGAGCTGGCGTGGCCAGTACCGCCTCTTCTGGCGCGTGACTGAGCATGCTTTGCCAGCTGCGATCACCCGCTCTTAGCGGCGCGTCATCAACCACAATAACAGTGATGTCATCACTCAAGTCTTGCAACAGGGCATAACGCTGAGGATCACAAAAAACCACGCGAGCAGCGCAATCCTTAATCGCATACAACAGCTCTTCACTAGTGCTCCAGCTGTTAATCGGCACCGGAATGGCTCCCGCCTGCACGGCGGCCATGCAGGAAATCATCCAGGCTGGACGGTTACGCATGGCGATTGCGACGCGATCACCTTTGCCAATCGATAAATCTTTTTGCAAGGCGGCGGTAATTTTATCCGTTTTCAGATAAAACTCATGATAGGTGTAACTCTGACCTTGCCATCTCACAAATGGCTTTTCGCCATATTCGCGCCCAGCCTGCAGTGCATCCACCAATCGCAGCGGTGCCTTAGAGAACTCAGGAATCCCCTTTTCACCTTTGACGATGGCAAAGGGTGACGCCTCATGGGTCAATTGCGCCCAAGCTTTACGCCAAGCGCTTATTTGTTCACTACTCATAGCATTGTCCCCTTAATGTGTCTCAGCAGACAATTGCTGCGCTATTTTTCCATAACGTTCACAATGAAAATCACTGTCGCCGAATAGCACTTGAGCGACGCGTGAACGCTTGAGATACAGACCTAAATCATACTCATCAGTCACACCAATACCGCCGTGCATCTGCACTGCTTCACGACTGATTTTATGTGCCGCTTCGCCGACTTTCCACTTGGCTAAACTGACCAGTTGCTGACGGGTTGCAACACTGCACGCCTCATCATTGAGCGCTTCAAAACCAGCCATCAGCGCACTGCGGGCCAACTCAAGGTCGACTAACATCCAAGCCGCACGGTGCTGCAGCGCCTGAAAACTACCAATAGGCGCACCAAATTGAGTACGGGTTTTTAGATACTCAATGGTCATTTCGAACATCACATGAGTGGCGCCCAATAACTCTGCAGCGACACACAGCGCAGCACGGTCTAATGCGCATTCCAATTGAGGCTGTGCATCACCTGATCCAATGCGTGCTGCCGCCGATACCTGCACGTGGCTTAATGACACGCGCGCATGGTTTCTCGAGTCAAGCAAATGTAGAGGCTCTATCGTTAAGCCTTGAGTATCAGCCGGTACTAGAAATAACCCAGTATCGCCCGATGGCAATCGCCCGGCCACCAACAAGGCATTAGCCTGATTGGCGTCAATCACCCAAAGATCTTGGCCTTCAAGCACAAAACCTTGGCTATTTTCAGTCACTGCCACATCCAGATGCTCTGGACGAAACCGATCTTGACCTTGAGTTGCCAATGCCAAACGCTGCGTGCCGTCAATCAATCCCGGCAGCAACTCAGCGCGCTGCGCTTCATTGCCGAGCAGATTAATTAAAGAACCACAGAGCACCACAGATGAGACTAAAGGTGCTGCGGCTAAGTTGCGGCCGATTTGTTCAAACACTGGGGCAAAACCTTGAAAACCAAACTCCAAGCCACCGTACGCTTCAGGCAGTGCAATACCACCCCAGCCAAACTCGAGCATTTGCTGCCAAAGCGCCTGATCAAAAGCCTGTACAACCTGCTTGTCACGGATGCGTCGCTGCTCAGCCACCGGAGAGCGAGCGGCTAAAAATTCGCGGGCACTATCGTCCAGTTGCTGTTGTTCTTCGTTATATACCAAGCTCACATTAGCCCCCTCATTTCGCTTCTGGAAGTCCAAGCACGCGCTTGGAAATAACGTTCAACTGAACTTCAGATGTACCGCCGGCAATCGCTTGTGAAAAAGCGTTGAGCCAGGTATTGGTCAGCGCCAGTTGCTCATGGCTAAAAGCAGAGCCTTCCCAACCCAGTGCGCGGCGCCCCATCACATCGAGCAGCACTTCAAATTTGTTCTTTTCTTGCTCACTGTGTACCAGCTTTTGAATCGCCACCATCGAGGAAATATCTTGCCGCGCGCGCGCCGCTTCATTTAAACGGCGCTGGGTCAGCTCAAAAGCATGTTCATCCATACGCAAGGCCATCGCACGCTGGAACAGAGCAATATCACTCTGCTGTTTCGGCTCAGGTAAATATTCAAATAAGGTTTCGAGCAAACTGAAATGTGTTGGCAGGCTGATTTCACTGAACTTGGACATGGCGCGACGCTCATGACCCAATAACGCTTTAGCCAGTGCCCAACCTTCATTGATTTCACCAATCAGCTGGGCCTTAGGTACACGTACATCATCAAAAAACACTTGGCAAAAACTGGATTTACCACTGATCAAATCAATTGGCGTGACGGTAACGCCAGGTGATTTCATATCCAACACAATCAGGCTAATACCTGCGTGTTTCGGCTCTTTTGGACCGGTGCGCACTAAGGCGTACATCCAATCTGACTTATCACCGTAGGAGGTCCAAATCTTTGTACCGTTGATCACTAAGTGATCGCCATCGAGACGCGCAGCTGTTTGTAAGCTGGCCAGATCAGAACCGGCATTGGGTTCAGAGAAACCTTGGCACCAACGTATTTCACCGCGGGCCATGGGGGGTAATAATTCACTTTTTTGCTGTTCGGTACCAAACTCAAGTAGCACCGGACCGAGCATCCAGATACCTAAGTTAATTTGTGCTGGACGGCAGCGCAGCTTACGCATTTCAGCTTCAAGTACCGTGGTATATTCTGCGCTTAAGCCAGCGCCGCCGTACTCTACAGGCCAACTCGGACAAAACCAGCCCTTATCACGCACACGCTCAAACCAAAGTCGTTGGTCATCGCTTGTAAACTCAATCTCGCGTCCACCCCAAACCATTTCATCAGCTGGCATCAGCCCACGCATCGATATTGGGCAGTTTTCTTCCAGCCACGCACGCACACTGTGGCGGAACTCTTCTATGTTGCTCATAAGTATTCCCGCTTTTTACACAAGGTTAACAGACATTAAGTCCGCTCTATTATTGTTGTCTTAAGGATTAAAGGGTGTGGCTTAGCACGGGCCTTGTTTGAGCAAACGAGCAAAGCCAAGCTAGCAAACTGGCTGCGCTAAAGCTGGTACGGAGCAAACTACTCCGTACTCAGTTTTAGCAGCCTTGGGGTCAGCCTATATGACTTACCAGTTCTGTAAGGGAAAGTAAGACGCTGAGAAATTCTGTGTTGTTACACACTGCATAGGGCTTGCCTCACAGACTTGTGCAACAGATAAAGTACCAGTCGGCGTACGCACCACAGTGGCACTTATACTAAGAAAAAAACCAGCTACGATAAACCCAACGGTTAATTTTTTTATTTTCATTATTTCCTCCGTTACATCAGCTCTTAGTAAGCTTATGTGAGGCCTTAGCTGCAAACCACAACTTTTTGCCTCAATTCAAAGGTACCTCGGGCAATCTAGCCTCGCCTCATCTAAATGGACTATTTTTAAAAATACCCATAAACATCGTATTAAACAACCACTCGACCTCTCAAAGCTTGTCTAGCAATATAGGCCGATAGTCAGTAAAACAGCGCCTTAAGTCTTAACACAAGCTATACCATAGTCATAAAAAAAGGCCGCCTGCTCTCAAGAGCAGGCGGCCTTGCCAATCAAGCCCGTTTACAGCCCTAAACGGCGTGCAGCTTCAGGGCCAAAGTTACCCGGCTTTATTTTTCCAGTATTGAGTGTATAAGCTGATTTCTGCTCATTCACTAGGTTAAAGGCAAGGTATGAACCCGCCAGTAGGTCATGGTACAGACCTACACCGGCTTGCCATGTATTGGCTTCATAGGCATAGAAGTAGTTGATCATCGAGGTACGCCACAGCTGACCACGCGCGTCAAAGTTCTCACCCATCAGCATCAACAGACTGTCTTCATCAACATACATGCGGCGTTTGCCGTACAGATGGCGATAACCGTCCTTAATATTACCTTCCAGTACCCAGACACGATGCAGTTCATAACGCATATGATCTGGATTGACATGTCCTTTGGTTAACAGCTCATCATAAGAGATCTCAGGGCTGTGAATGCCGTAGGCATTGTAAGGCACATAGATTTCTTTCTTGCCCGCAATCGTCCAGTTGTAGCGCACGCCTGATCCGTTAAAAATACGCACTTCGTCAACCGTGATCGAGCCACCGCTGCCGGGGAACTGCATATCATAACCGTATTCAGGTGATTGACGCACACGACGGGTACCTGGGTCATAGCGCCAGCTCTGGCGTGGTTGCACCTTGTGATTAAAGTATTCAAGCCCAGTGTTCACCTCACCGCGATCACGCTGCGGCAGGTTGGTTTGGTTCAGGTAGTACGCTGAAGGGCCTGTGGTAGGGCCCTCGTTACCGGGTTTCATAAACAGGGCTAAGTTGGCCGACTTCAACTGACCTTGACTACGACTACCATCGGCCAATACATACATATTGTCAGACACCAACTCTTCACTCCAAGGACGGTAGGTAAAGAAGGACGAGGTCCACAATAATTCCTGACCGGTTTTGGGGAAGGGAAAGGCGATGCCGCCGGTGGTTGCTTCAATGCCTTCGCCATCATCCACCAACTTGGCATTTTTAGCGTTTTTCAGCGTGACCTCACAGACTGAATCTGGGAGGCGGAAATCACGGTGTGATGGATAAATCGGCATTTTAAAGGTATCAGGATACTTAGCGAACAACGCTAATTGACCTTCAGACAGCTGATCTTTGTACTCGTTAAGATTGCCTGCAGTAATCACAAACAGGGGTTTCTCACCAGCATAAGGATCAATCGGATGGTTACCCGTACCTTTAAAGTCAACATGCTCAGGCACACCCAACCACTTACCACTCCATTCAGGAATAGTACCGGCAGCATTGCCCGCTTTTTCAGCGCCAACACAGGTTAGATCCTTACCTAAGCGCTGAATTTCAGCATCAGTCGCAGCATGGGCCGTACCGACCAGCACACTACCGGCTGCCGTCACAAACAACAGCCTTTTTAAAGCATTTATATAAGACATAATGTCCTCGAAGCTATCAGAATGTGTATTTTAGATTAAGAGCAAGGTGGTCACGGTCGGCCATCATGCGTCCCTTGTTAACATTGGCAGAGGACAGAAAGTTAACCAAAGTGGCACCCACAGCAAAGTTTTGCTTGTAAGTAAAATCCGCCCCTAACGTCAGACGCTTCTCGTCACGACCGAACCCCTGAATACCGCTGCCATCAATGTTCTGGGTCCACACCGCAGAAGTGGTTAAATCCCAACCTTGCACGATACTGGGGTAATCCATATAGATACCGCCACCAAACAAGGAGCTGGATTTAGTTTGCGCAGATTGGTACTGGTTGTAGCTTCCATCCATACCACCACCAGTAATATGCAAGGTATCAACGCTATGAATGCGCTGATTCATCACCTCACCCAAAAGGGTGGTTTGATGCGCCAACCAAGACGGACCAATGACGTACACAGCGTTTAGGTTGGTTTGTATAATTTTACCCGTGGTTGGCGCGCCATTATCAAGGACAACAGAAGCACCTTCGCGCAGACTCAGATCACCACCAACCTGTACAGCGTCGGCTATTTTAGTACTGATGCTGGCACCCGTTAGCTTGATATCTTCAAAATATTTAAACTGATAGGTCATAGGACCTGCGGCGACCAGATCAGGTGCCGAGCTGTATTTTGTACCGCCCGCAAAATCAAAAAACAATGACGGAATACGGTCATGGTAGCGATAATGGTATAAGCCGATTTCGGTATTAAAGTCTGGATTAAAGCGAACCCCAACCCCCCACTGATCTTTATTATCTGGCTTTTTAGTACCCACATAATTTACATCACCAAAGCCGCTGATGAACTTTTGCGAACCTGGGCCAAAGAAATCCGAGCCAAAGAAGTCCCCCACAGGGTTGAGTAGAGTTTCTTCCCACTTGTATTGCCAGAAACCGGTAAAGGTCACCTTCTCGTTTAACGCGAGGTTAAACGACACTTGCCCAGCTGGCAGATAGGCCTCTTTGGCCTCAGTACCTGGCACGTTAAACTTGGTGGCATCGACTGGAGCCTGACCTTGACTGATGTTAGGCCAGAATAAGCTCTCACCCCAGGCAACCAAGTGACGACCGGCTTTCACCGACAGGTATTTAGAGTCGTCGAGGGCAAAGTTACCAAAGACATAGGCATCCAGCAGACGGGCTTCACCGCCGCTGCGCTCTTTCGTCTTACTGGTAAACTGACGATGGTTACCTGCTTTGTTGACCGTGTTGGGCGAGTCATTTTGATTGCTTTGATGGTACACATCATCATAGAAATGACTGGCACGTAATACCGCACCCACCTTTTCATAACGTGCAATCACCTCACCAAATACGCTGACGCGGTTATTAATTAAACCCCACTTATCAAAGTTACGGGTACCGTCATCATTGTTTGGGTCTTTCAGGTAGGCGGAGTTAGCCGATCCAGTCCGTGTGGATAACGTGTAGTTCGTCGTCACTTGGCTTTGCAAACTCAGACCATTATCGAAATGGACAGTAGGTAACGCCAGTGCCGAACCACTGCAGGTAATGGCTGCAATAGCCAAGGATAATCGCCTTAAAGGGGCTCTATGTGTTGTTGTATACAGTGCGCGCCTGTTCATCATTATTGTTCCTTTATTATTATGCCGTTCCACGGCAGGCAACACTAACGTTCAGCGCTGAGCAGCTGCATCCTACAAACGGACGATAAATGGGCGCTTTGCGGCGCCCATGGCTGAGCAGTTTTTAATCAGGAAACTTCAAGTGCACTGTATTTGTAGTGGCAACAGCCTGACAGGCCAAGGTCCAGCCCTCGGCGAGCTCGTTTTTATCAAGTGCATCGTTAGCCAGCAGATCAACCTCACCCGAGACTAAAGTACACATACACGTGGCACACGAACCGACCATGCATGAGTGCGGGGCCTTGATGCCTTCGCGCAACATCGCCGCGAGCAACACTTCACCGTCCTCACATTCAATTTCGCGTGCTTCACCATCCAGCTCAACGGTTAGCCGTGTCGCCGTTGAGCCTTCGTGTGCAACAATAGCCTCAAAACCGCCTTCGCTTTCACCTGGCAACGAGACAAAACGCTCAACGTGCACTGATTTAGCATCAATACCTGCCAGCTTTGCGGCCTGTTCAACACACTGCATAAAGGGTTCAGGGCCACAAACAAAGACCTCTGGACTGACCAAGCCTTGGGCAAATTGGGCCAAATGCATCGGCGATGTATGGCCTTGCACCGAATCCAGCCAATGAATAATCTGTAGTCGTTCAGGGTATTGAACGGCCAAGGCGCGCAGTTGATCCTTAAAAATAACTGACTTCTCATCACGATTGGCGTAGATCAGTCGCACACGCCCTTGGCCTTGGCTCAATGCTGAACGCAAAATAGACAAGACCGGCGTAACCCCACTACCACCGGCAAATAGTAAGAAGTTTGCGTTAAGATTTTTGGGCACAAAGACACCGGCAGGTTTTAACACCTGCAAGGTATCGCCACCTTTAATGTTATCGCAGAGCCAGTTAGAACCACGACCATCATTGACACGTTTAACTGTGACGCGCAGGCGTTCATTCTCATAGGGCGAACTGGATAAGGAGTAACAGCGCGGCAGCCAATCATCTTGCCAAGGGGTGCGCAAGGTCAGAAACTGACCGGGACGGTAGTTGAACTCGGCAAGCAACTCATCGGGCACGTCAAACTCAAATGAGCAGGCGTCATGGGTTTCCTCTATGACCGAGGCAACACGTAGCTCATGGTAGCTGGGTAGGTTCATAATTAAATACTCATTACAAATTGGCCACTGTCAATCCGCAACTCAATGCCGTTAACTGCACGCGCCTCATCTGAAACCAGATAAAGCACGCCGTTAGCCACATCCTCTGGACGACAAGCTCGGTTCATAGGATCTTGGTCAATCGTCAGCATTTCAGGATCAATGCCCTTTGGATAGGTCGCTCGAGTCATCGGCGTTAAAATACCGTCAGGGTGTACTGAGTTACAACGGATGCGATAACGTTTAAGACGGCAGTCCGCTGCAATCGCACGGGTTAATGCGGCAACCGCACCTTTACTGGCGCTATACCCAACATAGTCTTCCTTGGCCGCCAGCGCCGCGATCGAGGACATATTTACAATCGCGCCGCCTTGCTTCTTCATCACTGCAATAGCGGCTTTGCAACCCAGAAAAACACTGTCAGCGTTGACTGTCATCAAACGTTTCCAGTCATCATAACTGGCCGTTTCGATGTCTCCGGCAATCAAAATCCCAGCATTGTTGACCAGAATATCCAATTGTCCAAATGTCTCGATAGCAGTATTCACCACCTGCTGCCAGCCTGCTGGATCGGTTACATCATGCCGCACAAAGGTGGCACCGATTTCTGCGGCAATGCGTACGCCATCAGCCTGATTTAAATCCGTCATCAGCACCTTTGCACCTTCACGAACAAACAGACGTGCGACAGACTCACCCACTCCGCTCGCGGCGCCGGTAACAATAGCTATTTTTCCTAAAAGTCTTCCACTCATGCTGCGCCCCTTATTTACGTGCAGCAGCATCAAGTGCTGCAATATAGCCAAACGTCATCGCTGGACCCAAAGTGCCGCCCGCCCCCGGATAGGTAGTACCCATCACCGAGGCTGAGGTGTTACCAATGGCATACAAACCTGGAATAACCTGACCATCAGGCTTAACAACCTGTGCATGTTTATTGGTTAACAAACCACCTTTAGTGCCAATATCCCCCGCCTGAATCGGCATGGCGTAATACGGTCCTTTAGCAACAGGGGCGAGACAAGGGTTCGGAGTGATATTGCTGTCACCGTAATAGCGATCAAACACATTACCACCGCGAGCAAAATCCTCATCAATACCGGTTTCAGCGTAATGATTTATTTTTTTCACCGTGGCCTGTAATCCAGCCACATCAACATTAATTTTTGCCGCCAAGGCTTCCAGCGTGTCCGCTTTAAAATATAGGGTATTGAGCCACTCTTTACGCAGACGGCTATCGGGCATGATCTGTCCTGGCATCAACGGACCCATCGCATAGCTAAAGCGGAATTTCGAGTCAAACACCACCCAGCTTGGAATACTCTTGCCTTGAGTGTCCTGATTATCGGCATACATTGCTGTGACAAACTCAAGATAAGGTGTTGCCTCGTTGACAAAACGCTTACCCAAGCTGTTCACCACAATTGCACCTGGGAATGCGCGCTCGGCAAATACACCGCGTGCTTTAGTTTCCCCAGGCACTAGAAAGGAGGGTGTCCACCACGCCCAATCCAATAATGCAGTAGCTGCACCTAACTTCTGTCCTGCTTCTAATCCAGCCCCCGTATTCGCGCCTTCTGGGGTCGTACACCACTCCACTTTATTGGGCTGCGGCAGATACTTTTCGCGCAGCACAGGATTTTGCTCAAAGCCACCGGCGCCCAAAATAACGCCTTTATCCGCACGAATGCGTTGCTGCTTACCGTCACGCTCAACCACCACACCACAGACACGGCCATCTTCTTCGATCAACTCGACAAAGTTGGTGTTAAGCCAGACAGGTACACCTTTATCAATCAAGGAAGCACGTAAGCTGGCGATTAAAGCATTACCCAAAGCGGTGCGCCGATCCCGTTTCTCACCGGTTTTCTTGCGCCACATAAAATCCAACTTATAGCGCAACATCATCCAGATCACCATCAGACGCCAGCCTCGGGACTTGGACATGGCTATATGGGCGTGACGTGCAGTCCACGAAATTTTGCCCATTAGCATATTGCCACGCGATGCTTCGCGTAGATTCGGCAGCTCATCTTTCAAGGATGAAATATCAAACAACTCAGGATCCAAGGTGCGACCACCGGGCAAAAATCCTTCAAGATGCGGGTAGTAATCAGGGTACTTTTCGGCCACGGCATAACGCACGCGCGAGTTTTTCTCGAGCCACTTAATCATCTCCGGCGCTTTTTCGATATAGGTGCGCACACGCGGCTCATCAATATCGTCGCCGATAGCGTTTTTCAGGTAGGTCCAAGCCTTCTCTGGTGTGTCCTGCCCCCCCTTAGCTTTAAAATGATGGTTGCAGGGTATCCAAATACCCCCACCAGACAAAGCAGAGGTACCGCCATACTTGTCCATTTTCTCGACAACCAGAACACGCAAACCTTTCGCCGCTGCGGTTATCGCAGCGGTTAAGGCGCCTGCGCCCGAGCCCACCACCACCAGATCGTAATCTGTATTGAATTCACTTTTACCAGTCATCTATACACCTGTCTCAGTCACGGAGTTGGAAAGCAAAAACCGTCGGCTGCCTTTGCGGCAGCACAACGGCAACACTTTTACACGTAAGGATCAGGGTTAGGCAGACCCAGCTGGACTGTTCCATAGGCACGCGCATATGCAGCCATATTATTGGCAATATGGCCTCGAGCTTGGTGTATATCACGGAAAATACGCTCGACCGGATTGGTCTTATACAGTCCTGAGGCCGCCATTGATCGCAACAAGGCACTCACTTTTTCAGCACAGGTATTGGTCACATAGGCTGACTGGTAGCGGTACAGCAAACGCATCTCAACATCAGGTAACTCACCTTTCTCAGCAATTTCCAATAGCTCGCCGTAGTTGCGGTTCAACACCAGCTTCAACATATCGAGGGTTACGATGGCATCGGCCACAGCATCCTGCGCCACTGGATCTTCAGCGGTTTTTGCACCGTGCTTACCGATATGTTTAGCAGCATTGTCACGAAACTCATTAATAGCACCTTGCAAAGCACCTAACACTGAGCTCGAAACAGCACGGGTAAAGACCTGGGCAAAAGGAATTTTGAAAATCGGATTGGTGTTTTCTTGCAAGCCTGGGGTTGCGGCGGCGGCGCTGTTATTGGTGCGCTGAACACGGTGTGCTGGGACAAAAACATCGTCGACAATAATATCGTGACTACCTGTGCCACGCAGACCCAACACATCCCAATTACGCTCAATACGGTAATCAGATAAGGGCAGCAGGAAAGTACCGTGCTCTTGCTCTTTAAATTCACCTTGCGCCGGTAAGATCCCTCCTAGCAAGGTCCACTGGCAATGCTCGCAGCCGCTAGAGAAACCCCAGCGACCACTGATGCGGTAGCCTCCGTCAACCGGCGTCACTTTGGCCACTGGCATATAGGTTGATCCGATTAAGGTATCTTGATTGTCACCCCAGACTTCCTTCTGAGTTTCAGCCGGATAGCGTGCTAACTGCCAAGGGTGCACGCCCATCACACCATAAATCCATGCGGTCGACATGCAACCTTCGGCCAGAGCCATTTGAATCTCGAAAAAAGTGCGCGGATCAACCTCAAAACCACCATGAATTTTCGGTTGCATGGCTTTAAATAAGCCAGCGGCTTGCATCTCAGCGATGGTTTCATCAGGGATTCGAAGATCGTGCCCCGCTTGGGTGGCACGCGCTTTTAATGCTGGAATCATTTTGCGCGCACTTTCGATTAACTCGAGGTCTTTTTTTGTTTTCTTATGCATGATAGCCATGTTTAATTCTCTCAGTGATTTACGCAGATATCGTTTTTCAATGTTTTACGATTATCAGCGCACCCCGCCAGCCACTCATCGTCAAACTGGACTAGGAATTAATCAAGGGTTGCCACAGCACCTTAGACCTGGGTAACCCCCCAACAAAAAACACCGGCATGACGACCCTTACGCTGCCACCAGCTCGATTTACCACCTTGTAAACACTGGGTCGCAGACACTCTATGCCGCTAGACGCGCACCACTCACATGCGCGCTTAGCGGAACAACAGCCCACAAAAAATTAAATAATCGAGCAATAGAACATAAGCACACTTAGGCCCTGCACGTAGACAAAATAACCTCAGCGCCACCGCATCACTGATCAGGCCACTGCCTTTTAACAAAAAAACCCAGCCACGTTCAGTACGAGGCTGGGTTAGGCTGGGTCTCTATGCTTGACGCAGGTTAGCGCGTGACTTGCGAGGCCATCGCCGTGGCAAAGTGCTCAGCAAAAGGTGGCAACATACCCCAGTCGCCGCGAGGATCAACCGGCGCACCACGGAACACGGTGCGAGCATGACTGAACTCAACAAAACCTTCACGGCCATGATAATGCCCCATACCCGAAGCACCGACACCACCAAAAGGGGCGTCTTCCATCGCCGCATGCATCAAGACATCATTTAAGGTCACACCACCCGACAAGGTGTGATCCAGCACATAGTCCTGCTCAGCGGCATCTTGGCCAAAGTAGTACAGCGCCAATGGGCGCTCACCACTGTTGATTTCCTGCAGCACATGTTTGATCTCGCTGTAGGTCAGCAACACCAACGCGGGTCCAAAGATTTCCTCAGTCATAATATCGGACAGTAACGGCGGGTTAATCACAATACTCAATGGACGCTTGCGCCCTTGTGCTGGCAACGGCACATCGGGGCAATGGATGATCTCAGCACCTTCCTCTCGGGCTTGTGCCAGGTAACCATCAATGCGCGCCATATGCTGATCATTGACCACAGACACCACATCGGGGTTGTTTTCAATACTTGGATAAAGCGTACTGTAGGTTGCACTAAAAGCCTGCAAAAACGCTTCGCGAGCCGCCACAGGGACATAAATCAAATCAGGCGAAATGCACAATTGACCGCTATTGGTACCTTTGGCAATCGCCAGCCGCCGCGCAGCCTCTTGAATATCGGCGCTTTTACCAATAATCACTGGCGATTTACCCCCCAACTCCAGCGTAACCGGCACCAGATTTTCAGCAGCGGCTCGCATCACTTTCTTGCCCACTTGCGTACTACCGGTAAAGACCAAGTGATCAAATGGCATGCTGGCAAAGGCCTGCCCCACCTCCACACCACCAGTGATAATAGCTACATCCATAGGATCAAAGCACTGAGCAACAATCTTAGCCAACACGCGCGCTGTTTGCGGCACCACTTCTGACGGCTTAAGCACCGCGCGATTGCCCGCTGATAAAGCAGAGGCCAGCGGACTAAAGAGGGTAAAGAGTGGCGCATTCCAAGTACCCATAATACCTACAGTACCTTTAGCCTGATAGCGCACCCAAGCTTGCGCACCCAACTGATCATAGGGTGCAAACACCTGACGTTGCTCAGGGCCCAGCCAGCTTTCTAGATTATCGCGTGCATACTTTAGTGAATTGAGTGAACCCAGAACGTCATTCATCAAACTGAAGCCGACATGACGACCGCCAAAATCGGCATCCATCGCAGCGCACAGCGCTTCATGATGATCGACCAGCATATCAATAGCCGTCTGCAATCTGCGCTGACGCGTCTCAACATCCACGGCGCCTTGCTCATCTGTCGCCGTTCTATGCAAACGAAGCAGGTCAGACAATTGTTGCGGTGTTTCTAATTGAGCGCTCATAGGCTCTCCTTATTTTTATTAAATGTTTAAGGGCTCAGTTTAGCTTAAAAGTGCACCTCCAGCCGCGCCTCGTCTATTCAGACCATAGCCGCAAAACCCTTATTTTTAAGGCATTTACAGGCCAGCAAACGGTAGTCCATAAAGACGATGTTTAACCCCTGCACGCCACTGATAATTAAATCATCATAGGATTAGCAAATGAGGTGCGTGACTATGGCCAAAGCCAGCTTCGACCCACAAGAATTTCGCTCAGCACTGAGCACCTTTACCACTGGTGTAACTATTATCACCACGCGCGCCGAAAACGGCGACCCTGTTGGCATAACCGCGAACAGCTTTAACTCAGTATCGCTAAACCCACCGATGGTGCTGTGGAGTCTGGATAAGTCGGCTATGAGCCTGTCAGCCTTCACCAATAATAAGCACTGGAACGTCCACATCCTTTCGACCGAGCAAGAAGCCCTCTCTGGACGTTTTGCCTCACGCGGGGAAGAGAAGTTTAAAGGACTGGATCTCGATCCAGGGATTAACAATATCCCTCTGTTACGCAACTGCACCGCCCGCTTTAATTGCCGTACTGCCTTTATCTATGAAGGCGGTGACCATATGATTTTTGTTGGCGAAGTCCTTGCTTTTGATAAGTCAGAATTACCACCGCTGGCATTTCAAAGCGGCCAATATGCCCTCGCAGCTAGAAAACCGCGCGAAGGTGTACAGCTTGGCGTGACACCGCCACCAGAGTGCAGCTACACCGAGGACTTGCTCGGCTACTTAGCCGGCCGCGCGCACTTTCAACTGGTTGCCGCATTGCACAATGTGCTGAAAACCCAGCAATTGAATGAACAACAGTTTTTTATTCTCTCAGTGCTCAGCATTCAAGACAGCCTAACCATTGAAGAGATCAACACCTTTGTCGATTATACCGGTGGTGCCGTCACCATCGAGGATATGGCCGCACTGGAAGATCAAGATTACGTTGTTTTGGTTAGCAAAAATGGTGACAGCCGCTACGTGCTTACCGCCAACGGTCGCGATGCCTCGCTAAAACAAATTGCGGTGGCCAAATCTGTTGAAGAGCAGATTGCCAAGCTGATTGGTCCAGGCGATGTGCAAGCCCTGAAAATCCTATTTAAGCGCCTGATTAAAGCCACCGATCCAGGTCTGCCTGACCTGTGGGCCACTAAAGAAGAAAACAGTGCCAAAGCAATAGCCTAATAACCCTCATAAAAATAAGAGACAAAGCATGAGCCTAATTAACCGATTCAGTCTTACCGACAGTGTTGCCATCATTACTGGAGCCGGTAAAGGCATAGGCCGAGCCATTGCTCTGGCCTATGCTGAAGCTGGGGCTAAAGTGGTATGTGCCGCGCGTACGCTTAGCGACGTAGAAGCAGTGGCCAATCAAATCAAGGCGAACGGCGGCGATGCGCTTGCCGTGGCCTGTGACGTGACCTGTGCGCAGAGTCGCGCAGCGCTGGTGCAACAGACGCTGGACACATTCAGCAAGGTGACCCATCTGGTCAACAATGCGGGAGGTGGCGGCCCTAATGATCCACTGCAGATGCCATGGCAAGAACTTGATCGCTTATTACATTTCAATGTGACCAGCGTCTACCATCTGATTCAACTGTGCATACCGCATATGCGTGCTGCTGGCGGTGGCAATATTATCAATATCACTTCAGTGGCCGCACGCTATGTACAGCCCAACTTTAGCTCATATGGCACCGCTAAAGCGGCACTGGTACATATGACCAAGTTGCTCTCCCAGGACTTCGCCCCCGAGGTGCGCATTAACGCCATCTCACCGGGTCCGATCCTGACCGACGCACTGAATAAGGTCATGCCCGATAAAGTCAAAGACATTATGACCAAAAACACACCGTTAAAGCGCCTCGGCGAAGTCGAAGACATTGCCGCAGCCGCCTTATATCTCGCCTCTCCAGCATCTGGCTGGGTGTCTGGCAAGATTTTAGACATTGACGGTGGCGCCGACGTTAGCGTTTTTCCAAGCTAATACTCTAAGTTGAAGAGAGCAGATCATGATTGATGAAGAAGTGATTAAACAACTGGGTGACGAATTGTTTGAGGCGCTGCAGTCGCGCACCAGCCTATCCCCTTTGACCGAGCGTTATCCCGAGATCACGCTAGAGCAGGCCTATCAGATTTCACTGCAATTTCTACAGCGCCGCGAGGCGGCTGGGCAGACATTGATCGGCAAAAAAATCGGCGTAACCTCAAAAGCCGTGCAAGATATGCTTAACGTGCATCAGCCTGACTTCGGCTTTTTAACCGATGCCATGCACGTACCTGATGGCAGTGCCGTCAGCATGGCTGAACACGGCTTAGTACAACCGCGCGCCGAAGGTGAAATTGCCTTTATCCTAAAAGCCGATCTAAAGGGCCCAGGCATTAGCGCGGCTGACGTGCTGGCCGCTACTGAGTATGTGGTGCCCTGCTTTGAAATCGTCGATTCACGCATCCGTGACTGGAAGATTCAGATCCAAGATACCGTGGCGGATAATGCCTCCTGCGGCGTCTTTGCCTTAGGTGCCGCGCGCATTGACCCGCGCACAGTCGACCTGGCCAAGGTGGCACTGACAATGAGCAAAAACGGCGAGCCGGCCGGTAGCGGACTGGGCTCAGCGGTACAAGGTCATCCTTGCGAGGCTGTCGCCTGGTTGGCCAACACCTTAGGCAAGCTGGGTATTCCGTTTCGCAAAGGTGAAATTATCCTGTCCGGCGCACTGGCCCCTTTGGTTCCGGTGACGGCTGGCGACCGTATCGAAATGAACATTAGCGGACTCGGCTCTGCCAGTCTGACGTTTACCGACTGAGTCGATTATCGGAGATCACACTATTATGAGTAAGAAAATTCGTTGCGCCATTATCGGCCCCGGCAACATTGGTACCGACCTGTTATACAAAATTCAACGCAGTGAGTTTCTTGAAGCCGTTTGGATGGTGGGTATTGATCCCACCTCAGAAGGTTTGCTGCGCGCCAAAGACATGGGTTTGAAGACCACCGCTGAAGGTGTGGATGGTTTGCTTGCGCACGTCAAAGAAGACGATATCCGCATCGCTTTTGATGCCACCTCAGCCTATGTGCACGCGGAAAACAGCCGCAAGCTCAATGAACTGGGCGTGCTGATGATCGACCTGACCCCGGCAGCGATTGGTCCTTTCTGTGTACCGCCAGTCAATCTTGATGCCTGCTTAAGCAGCGGCGCGATGAACGTCAATATGGTGACCTGTGGTGGCCAAGCCACGATCCCACTGGTAGCCGCGGTATCGCAAGTACAGCCAGTCTCCTACGCTGAAATTATTGCCACTGCAGCCTCTAAATCAGTCGGCCCCGGCACCCGTAAGAATATTGATGAGTTTACTCGCACCACCGCCAGCGCCGTTGAAAAAGTCGGCGGCGCGAAAAAAGGCAAAGCGATTATTATCATCAACCCCGCCGAGCCACCATTGATGATGCGCGACACTGTGCACTGCCTCGTCGAAGGCGAGCCGGATCAAGCAGCCATCACCGCATCGATTCACGCCATGATTGCTCAGGTGCAAAAATATGTCCCCGGCTACACACTGGTGAACGGTCCAGTGTTTGACGGTAATCGCGTGTCGATCTTTATGGAAGTTGAAGGCTTAGGCGATTTTCTGCCCAAGTACGCCGGCAACCTCGACATTATGACCGCAGCAGCAGCGCGCACCGCAGAAATGTTCGCGGAAAAACTACTCACCCAGAATGTAGCTTAAGGAGACTGTTATGGACCTTAAAGGCAAAAAAATTACCGTTCACGACATGTGCCTGCGTGACGGCATGCACCCCAAGCAACACCAGATTTCTCTGGATGAGATGAAAGCCATCGCGCAAGGACTGGACGCTGCAGGTGTTCCGCTGATTGAAGTCACCCACGGTGATGGCCTTGGTGGCTCTTCGCTGAACTATGGTTTCCCCGCGCACAGCGATGAAGAATATCTGTCTGCGGTTATTCCGCTGATGAAAAACGCTAAAGTATCTGCCTTACTGTTGCCGGGTATCGGCACGGTTGAGCACTTACATATGGCCAAAGACTTAGGTGTCAACACCATTCGTGTCGCCACCCACTGCACTGAAGCCGACGTGTCTGAGCAACACATTACCGAAGCACGCAAACTCGGTATGGATACCGTGGGTTTTTTAATGATGGCGCATATGAACAGCGCTGAAGGCCTGACCAAGCAAGCCAAATTAATGGAAAGCTTTGGCGCCAACTGCATCTATATCACTGACTCAGCCGGCTACATGCTGCCGCAGGATGTACATCAGCGCGTTTCAGCTATACGCCAAGCCTTAGGCAGCGAGATCGAAATTGGTTTCCATGGCCACCATAACCTATCAATGGGTGTTGCCAACTCGATTGCCGCCATTGATGCCGGTGCCACACGTATTGATGCCGCCTGTGCCGGACTTGGTGCTGGCGCGGGTAATACACCGATGGAAATCCTAATTGCCGTGTGCGCACGCATGGGCATTGAAACCGGCGTGGATGTCTTTGGCATTCAAGACGTTGCAGAAGACTTGGTGGTGCCGATTATGGACTTCCCGATCCGCAGTGACCGTGATGCATTAACCATGGGCTATGCCGGTGTCTATGGCTCGTTCTTGTTGTTTGCTAAACGTGCTGAAGCAAAATATGGCGTCTCCGCCCGTGAAATCTTAGTGGAGATGGGGCGTCGCGGCATGGTTGGCGGTCAGGAAGATATGATTGAAGATACCGCTCTGACTCTGCTTAAGCAGCGCCAGGCCAGCGCCTAACTCTATGACTAAACCTTCTGGCGGTGGTCGGCTTGGCTGGCGTATTCATGGATTTCTTGCGCTTCTAGTGGTCACCTACGCTGGAAGTTTTATGGGCCGTCAGATCATGTCCGTGATGATCGAGCCGATTAAACAGGAATTCAACGCCAGCGACGCTGCCATGGGGTTGATCTCAGGCTTAGCCTTTGCGGTGGTGTATGCCTTCTTGGGCTTACCTGCCGGACGCTTATCCGACCGCCACGTGCGTACTCGGGTGCTGGCCATTAGCCTCGGGCTATGGGCCTTTGCAACCTTACTCTGTGGCTTCGCGATAAGTTTTTGGATGTTAATTTTTGCACGGATGCTGGTTGCTGCGGCAGAAGCACCGGTGACCCCCGCCTCTCTGTCGATTATTTCCGATCTCTACCCGCCGCACCGTCGCTCATTAGCCATCAGCTGTTTTACCGGTGCGCCGACCTTATCCAGTATTGTCGGCCTGAGCTTAGGCGCATGGATCATTGATGTGTATGGCTGGCGCACAGGTTTTTACGCCATTGGTACGCCATTGATTCTGATGTCGCTGATTTTTGGCTTTATTGTCAAAGAACCAACACGCGGCCAGTGGGATATTGGCGGTGGCACAGAGCCGCCAAGAGAAGGTCTGTTCCAGGCCGCAATGAAGCTGATTCGCAATAACGCCTGCTTTATGCTGATTGGTGCCAGTGCCGTTACCACCTTCAGTGCCTTTTCTTTTGCGATGTGGAACACCAGCTTTCTGGTGCGTTCGCATGAACTGTCATTGCAACACGCAGGGATTTTAGCCGGCGTAGTTACCGGTCTAAGTGCCGGTATTGGCAGCCTCTTTAGTGGCTGGCTCACCGATCGACTCAGCGCTAAAAATCGTGATTGGCTGGTTGGTATCCCTATTATTGGCCACGTTGTGGCAACCGCAGCAATGATTGCCTACTTACTCACGCCTGCGGGGATCGCCTTTGAGATGGCTGGTGTGCCGATCCCCACAGCCATGCTCTGGTGTGCCGTATCGGGTTTCTTTACTGTGTTTTGGGTCGCGCCATCCTTTAATCTGCTGTCGCAATTGGTCACCCAATGGCAACGTGCCACCGCATTTGCCATGCAGACGGTATGCACGACCCTGCTTGGGGTCGGACTGGGTCCCTTGGTCACAGGACTTATCAGTGATGCGCTGATTCCCTATGCTGGCGATGAATCCTTGCGCTACGCCTTGGTGATCGTCAGTGTCACCGTCGTTATACCGGTTCTGATGCTCTGGACACTGCTGCGCAACAAGCCGTGGTTAAGCTCGAACACAGCACATAACCGCTAAATACTTCACATTAGGATAAACTAAGCTAAACGGACGATGCTTGAAGCCTTGTCCCCAATAGACTCTAAGCACGACTTAAGCATTTTAATAACAATACGCTAAGAGCACACAATATGATGAATTCGCAAGATGTAGCAGCGAAGCCTACCCCACGTGACACTGTGTCCGGCTCAATCAATCCTAAAGCACAAGCCCATGTCTACCCAAACCAACGCCAAGCCTGGATTGTGGTGGCGGGTATGGCTCTCACGCTATTTCTTCTTTTCGGTACCACGCTCAACTCATTTGGGGTGTTTATCCCACCGATCACCACGACTTTCCAATCCAGCCACGAACAAACCGCAAATATCCCCTCTGCATTTATGCTGACCATGACGCTCGCCATGCCCTTAGCCGGCTGGTTGCTTGATCGAATCGGACCACGTGCAGTGATGACCACAGGTGCCATGTTGACCGGCCTCGGCTATGTGCTCGCCTCTATGAGTCAAGATATTGACAGCGTGACCCTAGCGATGGCAGTCAGTGGCGCTGGTGTCGGCGCATCCACCTATGTACCGGCGATTGCCTTGGTGATGCGCTGGGTGGAGCTGAAGCGTCAAGGCCTGGCCTTAGGCGCAATGCTTTCAGGCGCAACCTTGGGCACTATCATTTTCCCAATACTGCTGACCCATATTATTGAGTTATATGGCTGGCGTTTTGCCATGCAATGTATCGCAGCACTGGCGCTGCTGATCTGCGTACCGCTGCTGCTCTGGCTTGCGCGCTTGCCCAGCCAACCCTTGCCCGGAAGCGAAGCACACACAAACAGACAAGAGTTGAGCGGCCGCTCCATCTCTCAAGCGCTGCGCCTACCACGTTACTGGTTATGGGTTGCCCTTCAGCTTCTGATGACCTTTAGTACCCTGGGCATCTTTATAAACCTGATTCCGTACCTGATCTCCGTGGGCTATACCCCACAAGAAGCGGCCGCTACTTTTGCCATTAAGAGCGTGGCGGGGCTTTCCGGCAGCTTTTTGTTTGGTCTATTAAGCAGTCGCTGGGGGATCAAACCCCTGCTGATGGTAGGCACCGCTATTGGTGGATTTGGAGTTCTCGCATTACTCTTAGCCCATGACCCCAGCATAGGTTTTAGTGCCGTGCTGGTCTTTTCAATCGCTTGGGGTGCCACCTTCAACTTGGTTAACCAGTTATCGCCGATGCTGATGGAGGAAACCGTCGGTCAGCGCAATTTCGGCACATTGCTTGGCATTGGTAGCCTAATTGCCGGCGTTGGCGGCGCATACAGCCCGAAGTTGATCGGCTACTTGCTGGACACGTCCGGCTCCTATTCGATCGCCTTAATGCTGTGTGCGCTGTGTATGTTTGGGGCAATGATACCGATCGCCTTCCAGCCTAAGCGGGTCCCAGTCAGTACTGTGTTATAGACGACGTAATGTGCCTTAAGGGAGGCTGATGGTGAAACACTATGATCAAAACAGCAGTACCCTGCTGGACTTGGTTGGCCTCCTGTATGAAGCGATTAGCGAGAGCAATCCTTGGTACAGTTTTGCCGACTGTTTGCGGCAGATGCTCGGCGCTAAAGCCGTCTCAGTCACCTTGCATCACTCGCCAGATCTGGCCTATGACATACAGGTGATGGCGGTTGAGCCGGGGGATCAGGTCGACTGGCTGGCCGCAGAGCGCACCTACCGCGAGCAGTTTGCCCATATTGATCTGTTACAACCCAAGCACGTCGAGCCGGGACAAATCCTCACCATTGACTCAACGATGGTGAGCCGCGAATGTGCCGACTATTTTGCAAGCCTCGGCATTCACGGCTCGCTGCGCACCTGCTTTAGCGAGCCGTCCGCTGAAATGCGCTGTTGGATTGATATTATTTGCGCCGACCAAACAGCCCGCCAACCTTTTTATGCGCAAGCTCTAGAGCTGCTTAATCTGCTCTCTACCCATCTGACTCGAGCGTTAGGCTTATATGTCAGATTGCAACGGCAAGAAACCCAACGCGATATTTATGAAACCAGCCTCGATCATCTCTCACTCGGCTGTTTAATGCTCGACAGCCAAGCCAAGGTACTCTGCACCAACCAAGCGGCAAAAGACATTATCAATCAATACTGCGGGCTGGCCATCTCACAGCAACAGTTCACCTTGCATGATAAAAGCACCCAAGACGAGTTCAACCGAGCGGTCAAGCATGCCATCAGTATTCGTGCGCCAATCAATCATACCGACGATGAACAACTGATCCGCGTGCGCCTTGCAGACGGTATGCTACTGGGAATTTTAGTCGCCCCGGCGCCATTGATCCCCCACTACCAAGGGAAACGTGTGCCCAATGTGATTATTTACCTGGTCGAACTGGGTGACGCGCGCATTGCTGGATCAGCCGCTAAATATGAAAGCACCAGCGCCTCAGTGGCCCGCCTATTCGGCCTCACCCCGCAAGAAGGCAAACTGGCGCTCTTACTCGCGGCCGGTCGCAGCATCACAGAAGCCTCAGAACAGCTCGGCGTGGCCGTGTCAGCCGCACGTAATTACTCGAAAAGTATTTATGCAAAACTCGACATCAGAGGGCAAAGCGATCTGGTACGCCTGATCTGCAAGAGTTTTGTGTTATTGCGCTAAAGGTCGGTACCAACTGGCACTAGCGCAGCCCTCTACGCCCTGAGTAGGATGCAGACAAAGGGGCTCGCGCTGATACTGCTTGCGCTCTGTTCTATTCGCTATTGAGGTATAAGACATTGGCTTGGAAAAAGTACGCAGATACTCAAGGGGCACACGCGCCATCAAAAGCACTGTATGAAGCCGGTGTCGTGCCGATTAATTACAGTGCCTGGCCACTGGAGCAGCCCGCCACTCAGTATGCTGCACTGAGCGCAGATATTGATGCCGATGTTGTCGTGATAGGTGCCGGTTTAGCCGGTTCATCTGTCGCATTGCATTTAGCTGAACGCGGCATTAAAACCGTGCTACTGGAAGCCGATCAGCCCGGCGCTGGCGCATCCGGACGCAACGCCGGCCATATCCAGCCTTACCTGTCATCCCTTGAGCCGTTGAGCGCGCATAAAGATGGCGGTCGTAAATTTGTTGATTACTTTACTAGCCATCGAAATATCATCGTTGATTTATGCGCTAAACATGGCATAGAAGCCGATGTACATCAGCGCGGCATGATTGATGCAGCCAAAAAACCGAGTGCAGACTTAGAGAAAAAAGCCAAGTTGTGGCAATCACACGGTTACAATATCGATATTATTGGCGCTGATACCCTGAAAAACATGCTCGGCACAGAGGTGTATCACTACGGCTTACTCTGGCGTGAAGGCGGGCAAGTCAATCCCTACCTCTTTACCAATGGCATGGTCAGTGCCGCCGTCAAGTTGGGGGCGCAGGTTTATGCGGATTCGCGCGTAGTCGCCTGTGAGGCAGCGGGCTCAAACTGGCGTGTGCGTACCGCAACCGGCAGCGTAACCGCAGCGCAAGTGGTGATTTGCACCAGCGGCCACACCGGCAATGATTTTTTCCCTGAGTTGCAACATACACAATACCCCCTCGTGGCCTGTGGTCTGGCAACACGCCCGTTGTCAGCCGAGCTATTGGCCGCGATTAACCCCTCTAGAAGTGTTTTCACCCAGTATCCGGCAGGACTTTATCCGATTGTTATTGATGAGCGTAACCGTCTCGTCAGCGCAACAATTCCAGGTATGGGCAGCGCGCAGCAGGCGGATAAGTACTTTGCTTACTTCCTGCGTTATCTACACCGCACCTTCCCCGCAACCCGCAACGCCAATATCACCATGGAATCCTACTGGACAGGCATGACCGCCAATTCATCCCACCACTACGACAAATGCTATCCCAAGCTATACCAGGTCGCTAAAGGTGTGCACGGCCTAATGAACTTCGGTTCTTGGGGCAATCTGCAAGGTCCGATGATGGGCATGAGTCTGGCGCATGCGATTGCTGACGGCCGCTTAGATGATTGCGTGCTGCCTATCGAAAAACCAGTCGCAGTACGTTTCCCTGGACTGTTCGAAACGAAAATCCGCCGAACCCTAATCCCTATAGCACGTCTGGCCGATCGCTTTGATTTGACCTAGAACAATCAGCCCTGTGCGCTAGCGAGGCTAGCTCAAATAATACGCCACAACATAGAATAAGAAAGGAAGTCATATGAACGTTTTATTAATAGGATGCGGTAATGTCGGCGCCAATATGGCCCGTCAACTGGTACCCTTACATACCAGTATCAGTTATACCGTTGCTGACTTTAACCTCGCAGCGGCCCAGCAATTAGCTGCTGAACTGGGTGCCAACGTACAGGCGATCAAGGTTGACTACAATGATAGGACTAGTCTCGATGCCGCGCTAAAGGGTGCAGACCTTGTATTTAACGCCGCCGGCCCGTTCTACCGCAGCGCCGTGCCTGTTATTGAGGCAGCGATCAGGGCCAAAGTGCACTACATTGATATCAACGACGACCATGACGTAGCAGACGAGCTGTTATTTAAAGGTGATTACGATCAGCGCGCTAAAGCGGCAGGGATCAAGATTATTATTGGCTGCGGCTCGACGCCTGGACTGACCAACGTAGTGGCCAAACTGCTAGTCAACAGCATGGACACAGCTCAAGCCATTCATCTGTCGACCATAGTGCCTTTTGTCCCAGGTTCATTATCACCGGCAGTGATCGACCATATGATGCATATCACCAGCGGCGAGCAGACTCAGTTTGAGAACGGTCAATATTGCATGAAAGAAGGCTGGGCGGGCCGCCGTGATATCGACTATAAAGCACCATTCGGTAAGATGCCGGGCTTCTATATCGGCCACGGCGAAACGGTGACCTTGCCGCACTTTATTAAGGGTCTGGATCAGGTCAGTAACCGTATCGGATTCTTCCCTGAGCAAGGCAACGATATTTGGCGCTCATTTATCGACCTTGGTTTTGCAAGTTGCGCACCGCTTGATAGCCTAGGTATTTCACCACTCACATTTATGGCGCAGTACTTTTCCAGTGACGCAGGCAGAGAAGCACTAAGTGTCGACCTAAGCCAGATGCCGCGCAGTGTTGCTTTCCGCGTCGAGGTTGAGGGAGATCGTGACGGCAATCAGGTCAGTAGCGTTATTGAATACCATATTCCAATGTCGGAACCAGCAGCAGGCAAATCAAACGACCCAACCCCAACCTGCGCCCGCTTATTTGTTGAATCGCTGATCCGCGGCGAGATAAAAGACAATGGTGTACTCGCAGCTGAGGTATGTGTCGATCCTGAGCGCTTTGTTAAAGCCTTTGCCAAAGCCACAGGTTCGCTCTTTATCGCAGAGGAGAGCGTGTTAAAAAAAGACTTTCTTGCTGATTAATGATCTGAACTAAAGCTTCTAGCCGCATAAAAAGCCTCGGCTGCCGTTCAAGTATTCGGGGCTTTTTATTTAATCTGCAACGGCAAGAGGCCATATTTAATGGCGGGTCAAACTACGCCTCATTTAAACTTAAGCTGACTTGGGCGTACAGCTAAATGCTTGATTTTAAAATAAGTTTTGACAGACCGCAAAATATGCGTATACTTATCGGCGCGGGATGGAGCAGTCTGGTAGCTCGTCGGGCTCATAACCCGAAGGTCGTAGGTTCAAATCCTGCTCCCGCAACCAGATTTATCATTAAAGCCTCAAGCATTTATTTGTTTGGGGCTTTTTTGTGTCTGTAGCTTTCTGCTAAAACAACTTAGGCGGCGCTATCGAGTAACGTTTGGCTCAGCGGGAAACAACAGGTAAAGCGACTGCCTTGCCCGACCACACTACTGATTTCTAAACGCCCCTGATGATGGCGCAGTATGTGTTTAACAATCGCCAAGCCCAAACCGGTACCGCCGGTTTGACTGGATCGACTGTTATCCACACGGTAAAAGCGCTGAGTCAGATGGGCCAAGTGCTTGCCATCAATCCCCTGCCCATTATCGTCAACCTCGAGATACGCACCGTTTTCATCCTGATACCAACGCAGCTCAATGGTGCTGCCCTGCGGGGTATATTTCACCGCATTAAACACCAAATTAGAAAAAGCGCTGCGTAACTCATTGGCTGAGCCGCGCAGATAGAGCTGTGGATCTGCATCGATCAGCAGCTGATATTGCTGTCCGGATAAAGCCAGCGCATCAAGACGAATCGCCGCCAATAACTCAGCCACATTAATGGGTGTCGTCTCGACTTTAAAATCATTGGCTTCTAAGCGTGACAAGGTCAGTAAATCGGCGACCAAGTGCTCCATGCGCGCGGATTGCTGGGTCATTAAGACTAAACCGCGCTGCCATTGTGCTGGCAGTTGTTCGGCGTGATCACTAAAGGTTTCCAGATAACCTGAAAGCACTGTTAAGGGGGTGCGCAGTTCGTGCGAGACATTGGCAATAAAGTCTTGGCGCATACGCTCCAGATGCTGCATTTTAGTGCAGTCACGCACCAACAGCAGGCGCTCGTTTTTGCCAAACAAGGTGATCTGATACTCAAGCAGATGCTCTTCTTCGACAGGCGAAGGCAATACCAGCGGCTCGAGGTAATCTTGACGATCATAGTAGTCGACAAACTGTGGATGGCGCAGCAAGTAGGTCAGTGGCTGACCGCGATCCGTACTGGAGGATAAACCCAGTAGCCGTTCTGCGGCATGATTCCACCACTCTAAGTCGCCCTTATGATCAATCATCACCACGCCATCGCGCAGCGCTTGGCTCGAGTCTTGAATACGACTGAGTAGCCCAGCCAGATGCTGTTGATCGGCTTTTTGCCGACGCTGATAATGATAAATACCATCAAACACCTCACCCCATAATCGGGCGGCTTCCGGTGGCACCTTATTGGGCTGCTGCAGCCAACTGACCAAGCGCTGTAATTGCCACAGATGCTGACCGAGCACGATCAACAGCGCAGCAGCGGCACCCAAGATAGGCCGATCCACAAGATAACCCAGCAGTGAGCCGAGTAGCATCCAAACCACAAGGCGCAGTATTTCTTTTCGCAATAAAGGCTTCATAAATAGCTGCAAATCCTTTGTTGCTTACACTTGAGTTGAAAACCGATAGCCGGTGCCGCGCACAGTTTGCACCAAATGCCTGTGTTTTTCGCCTAAATTAAGACGTAAGCGGCGAATATGTACATCAACCGTGCGCTCTTCAACATACACATTTCCGCCCCAGACCTGATCGAGTAACTGACTACGACTATAGGCACGTTCTGGGTGGGTCATAAAAAACTGCAGTAAGCGAAACTCGGTTGGTCCTATATCCAGAGCCATACCGGCCGAACTGACGCGCTGACTACTGGGGTCTAAACACAGTCCCTCGACCTCAATGGACTCATCAATACCTGCGCTCGCGGTACGCCGTAACACCGCTTTTAAGCGCGCGATCAGCTCCCGTGGCGAGAAGGGTTTGGTGATGTAATCATCGGCACCGGCTTCCAGCCCTTGTATTTTATTGTCCTCTTCACTGCGCGCGGTCAACATAATAATCGGAATATCCGCGCTGGCTGGCTCACGCTTTAGGCGACGTGCCAGCTCGATACCGCTAACGCCCGGCATCATCCAGTCCAGTAAAATAATATCCGGCTGATGATCCACAATTAACGCATGCGCGCTTTGCGCATCTTGCGCCTCTAAGCACTGATAGCCAGCCATTTGCAACGCCACAGTAATCATTTCCCGAATCGCAGATTCATCATCCACAATCAGCACAGTTTTATCGGTCATGGCTTAATCCTATCGTCCACACTTTAAATATGTCATGCGTATTACAGCCTTTGTAAATGACAAAATGATGACAAGGCGTCCTTGCATATGCAATCCGCAGCCACAACAGCTCTATACAGCCCCGTCGGCCCAGGTAGCAGCGATCCTTTTGGCTCAGTCTGGCCATGTTCTTCAGCGGATCGAGACCAAGGGCCAGAAAGCGTTCAACAAAAATTGAATCTAGCTTTCAAGCTGATAGACTTAAGCCGGCTTTTACACAGCAGCGCCCAACCGCATTAGATCGTCAATCCGGCGATCGCTTAAGTGCGCGCCTAACACCCAGCTTAGCCACAGCACCTGCGCCTCTGGTAAGCGCTCACCTTCTATACTCTGAAACCCAGACTGACGCACCGCAGTATGACCTAAGACTGACGGTAATTCGTCGTCAGCAGCACGGATAATTTATGTTTAAAAATATGCAAAACGAATGGTTTTTTAATATACGTGGCGACCTGCTGGCCGGCTTGGTTGTCGCCCTAGCCTTGATTCCTGAAGCAATTGCCTTCTCCATCATTGCCGGTGTTGACCCTAAAGTAGGCCTTTACGCCTCCTTCTGTATCGCGGTGATTATTGCCTTTGTCGGCGGTCGTCCCGGAATGATCTCGGCTGCCACAGGTGCCATGGCTTTATTGATGGTGACCTTAGTGAAGCAGCACGGTCTGGAATACTTATTGGCTGCAACCTTGTTAACCGGGGTTCTGCAAATTGCCGCAGGGTATTTAAAGCTCGGCGGCTTGATGCGCTTTGTCTCCAAATCAGTGGTGACAGGCTTTGTGAATGCCTTGGCCATTCTGATCTTTATGGCGCAATTGCCCGAACTGACTAATGTCACTTGGCATGTCTATGCCATGACAGCTGCGGGCTTAGGTATTATCTACCTCTTTCCTCTGATTCCTAAAATTGGTAAAAGTCTGCCCTCACCTTTGGTGTGTATTGTCGTATTAACCGCGGTCGCCCTGTATTTAGGCATGGACATTCGCACCGTGGGCGATATGGGCGAACTGCCCGATACCCTGCCCATCTTTTTATGGCCCGAAGTACCGCTGACCTTAGAAACCTTACAGATCATTTTGCCCTACGCGGTAGCCTTAGCCATTGTTGGTTTACTTGAGTCCTTGATGACCGCCACCATTATTGATGAGCTGACCGACACCAAAAGTAATCGCAATAGAGAGTGTAAAGGCCAAGGCATCGCCAATATTGGTGCAGGTATGCTCGGCGGCATGGCCGGTTGCGCGATGATCGGCCAGTCAGTGATCAATATCAAATCAGGCGGCCGTGGTCGTTTATCGACCTTTTGCGCGGGTTTCTTCTTATTGATTATGGTGGTGTTTTTAAGCGATTGGATTAAACAAATCCCCATGGCTGCCTTGGTCGCGGTAATGATTATGGTCTCCATTGGGACCTTCTCTTGGAGCTCGGTTCGCGATCTTAAAAAACACCCACTCTCTACCAATATCGTCATGGTGACCACTGTTGCCGTGGTACTGGCCACGCATAACTTAGCCTTAGGTGTATTGGCTGGAGTGCTGTTGGCCACTTTATTCTTCGCCAATAAAATTGCCCGTTTAATGGTGATCAAGCATGCACAAGCCGACGTTCATGCCCCACTGCACTACCAAGTGATTGGTCAGGTCTTCTTTGCCTCTGCGGAGAAGTTTGCTGAGTCCTTTGATTTTTCATTGGCGGCAGATAAAGTGCTGATTGACTTAACTCGCGCCCATTTCTGGGATATCTCCGCGGTCTCAGCGCTGGATAACGTTGTGATTAAATACCAACGTTTAGGGGCTAAAGTCAGTGTGGTTGGCATGAATGAAGCCAGCAAAACGCTGATTGATAAGTTTGCGCTGCACAATGACCCTAAAGCCGTTGAAAAACTCTTAAGTGACCACTGAGGACTAAATCATGCAACATATTCTAGCCTGCCTTGATGAATCAACCTGGTCGACCAGCGTACAAGACGCGGCGATCTGGGCCGCTAGACAGCTTAATAGCCCACTGACCTTTCTGCACAGTATCGAAAAGCAAACCCAACCCGACAGTCAGGATTTATCGGGTGCCATTGGCCTGGGTGCACGCTCTAAGCTGATGACAGAAATTGCCACACTCGACCAGCTGCGCGCTAAAGCCGCCTTACAGATCGGTAAAGAAATACTCGCTATTGCCGACAGCAAAGCGCAAGAGGCTGGCTGCACTCAAGTCGAGACCCTACAGCGCCACGGTGAGTTTATAGACACCCTATTAACGCTAGAAAGCAGTGCGCGCTTAGTGATTATTGGTCACTCAGGTACGCAAACGGGTAAAAAAATCAGCGTATTAGGCACTCATGTTGAGAACCTACTGCGTCAAATCCATACGCCAGTGTTGATCACCCCGCACGATTTTAGCGTCCCCAAAAGCTTTATGTTGGCTTACGATGGCCGTGAAACCACAGAGTTGGCTCTACAACGTATTTTAAGCAATGACTTACTGCGCGGTTTAGACTGCCATTTAGTCACAATTAAAAACAAACAACCTGATTTAGAAGAACAGTTTGCACAGGCCACTGAGCGCTTAACAGCTGGCGGCTTTGCCGTGACAACTCGCTATTTGGAAGGCGATATTGCCAAGCAACTACTCGACTATCAGCAGACTCAGGCCATTGATATGTTAGTGATGGGCGCATTTTCCGGATCACGCTTACGCCAGTTCTTTATCGGCAGTAACACACTAAAAATGCTAGAAAACTGTAATATTCCTATTTTAGTCGTCAAATAATAGTTGTGTTCAGCCCACTTCACAGCTAGAGCTACACTGTTGAACTCTATGCATAGGTAGAGTTCAGCAGCTCAAATACTTCAGCCTCTTAGCCCCGCCTAGCCGAAACTCAAGCGCATTCTAATCAATAGCAAAAAGCTATAACGCCAATTAATATATAATAATTTATTATATTTAAAAGAATGTTAATTTGTATCCAAGTCAAGCACACACCTCAGGAGAGACATCATGCAAACGACTGATACTGCTGTTTACGGTTTACCACGTTTAAACGAACGCGCACCAGAGTTTAAAGCACCGACGACAGACGGTGAAAAGTGTTTAGATGACTATAAAGGCAAGTGGTTGGTGCTGTTCTCACACCCCGCTGACTTTACCCCAGTGTGTACCACTGAATTTATTGCCTTCGCTAAAAAGGCGCCTGAGTTCAACGCACGTAACTGTGAGTTATTAGGTTTATCTATTGATAGCCATCACTCGCACATTGCTTGGATGCGTAATATTAAAGAAAAATTTGGTGTGGAGATTCCATTCCCAATTATTGCTGACCTGAAAATGGATGTGGCCCGCGCCTACGGCATGATCCACCCCGGTGCCGCAGACACCTCAGCGGTGCGTGCCACCTTTATCATTGACCCTAATGGTATTTTGCGCGCCATGGTCTACTACCCAATGAGCAACGGCCGTTTAATTGATGAGTTTTTACGTTTACTGGATGCACTGCAAACCAGCGACGAACACGGCGTTGCGACGCCAGAAGGCTGGAAACCCGGTGATCGCGTGATTGTTCCACCTTCAGCGACTGCTGCCGGTGCTGACGAACGTGTTAAGTCAGGTGAGTACGAGTGCGTTGATTTCTACTACTGCACCAAGCAGTTGTAAAACGCTGGCCCTGAAGGGCAATCCAGTGTGACTTCTTAGAAGTTATGCTGCGTGGCGCTAAACTCCAGCATCGATAACGGTGCTGGAGTTTTTGCTCTACAAGGCCGTGAACTATACCCATTAGAACAGATGTTATCGACGGTGCTCCCACTTGAGATGCATCGTCTTCTATTTACTTCTCTCAGTTAAACGAACTCTGCGCCAATCCCTACGTCTGACCTTTACAGTTGTTATTAAAAGGCTATCTATTGTGCTGAGAGTTTTTCTCGCTGTTTTATTACTGCTAAGCAATTCATTGGCGCATGCGCGCAGCTATATTGATGGGCATCTGCACTATGTAGATTTCTTTCAGGAATCCGAAGGTATGCAGACCTTGTTAGCGGCTATGGATCAAGCGAGCATCAGCCATGCTGCGATTATGGGCATACCCGTTGCGAAAAAATGGCAAGAAGATGAACCGAAAAAACCACGCTATTACGCCGGTGATGATGCTGACCTATATTGGTACAGCGCCACTGACTTTTATTTACTGCAGGCGATACAGCAGCTCAAACCCGAACAGCAAAAGCGCTTCTTCCCGTTTCTTTCAGGTTTCAATGCCAATGACAAAAACGCTGCCACACATATCCGCCGCACCTTAGAACTTAATCCAGGTTTTTGGCAAGGTATTGGCGAGGTCTTTACCCGTCATGACGATGTCACCGCATTGATGCAGGGCGACACCCCTCGCGCCAATAACGAAGCGATGATGAAAGTCTATCGCATCGCTGCCAAATTTGATTTACCCGTGTTACTGCACAGCAATATCACCTCAAAACGTGAACGTAGCCCGCTGTACCTTGAAGAGTTGGAAGAAGCGCTAAATAAGAACACTGATGTGCGCTTTATTTGGGCGCATGCAGGTACCAGTATGGAATTGCACCGTCACCAAGAGAAGCTGGATTTCTTGCTGCCATTAATACAGCGCTTACTGGCTGAGCACGACAATCTCTATATTGATTTATCTTGGACTATGCTGAAACCTTATTTAGTTAACGCCAAGGGTCAGCCTAATGCTGACTGGTTAGAATTACTTCAAGCGTACCCAACACGCTTTGTGCTCGGGAGTGATGTGGTGGGCCGTTTTGATAGTTTAAGCGAAATAATGCAGAGCTTTGAGCCGATATTAAAAGCGCTGCCTGATGCAGTCGCTCAGGCGATTGCCAAAGATAACTTCCTCAATCTTTTACCAGCGCAGGCTAATAAATAAATTTGTTGTGAATGTCGAGACAGTAGCGCCAGTACACTCACATGGCACTAGATCCGCTTACGCCGTTCCGAGCGTTGCACGCGTAACTGTTCTTCATCCACTTCCGCTAAAACCTCGCAGACATACTCAATGTGCTGGTTGGATAGCTGCCGTGCTTGTTCAGCCTGTCCAGACTGAATGGCTTGATACAGGGCACGGTGCTGTTCAATTAACATATCGCGGGTTTCGCTGCGCTGCGGGTACATGCCACCGATATTGGTCGTCACATTACCGCGCAGTAAATCAAACAAACCGCGGATGGTATGCAGTAGCACCACGTTATGACTGGCTTCAGCAATGGCTAAATGAAAACGTGCATCAGCCAAGCCTTCTTCAACTCGGCAATCTTTAGTGGTGCTTTTATAGCAAGCTTCTAACTGTGCAAAGGCCAGATCAAGGCGCTCATGATCGGCTGGCGTGGCGCGCAGCGCAGCATAATAGGCACACGCGCCTTCAAGGGTGTGACGAAACTCGAGTAAATCTTTTTGCGCATCCGGTTTTTCGGCCAATAAAGCCAAGAGTGGATCGCTAAAGGTTGTGCCCACCTCTTGACTGACGTAATTGCCCCCACCTTGTCGGCTGATCAGCAAGCCTTTGGCCACCAACTTTTGAATCGCCTCACGTAGTGACGGGCGCGAAACACCAAATTGCTCGGCCAGTTTTCGTTCAGCAGGCAAACGCTCTCCGGCTTGCAAGGTGCCTTCCAAAATCATGGTTTCCAACTGCTCAACAATCTCATCCGACAAACGGCGTTGCTGTATATGTGCAAAGCTCATTGCGCTCTTCTTACCCTATTAAAACAGCTGATTAAGAGCTTCTAGGCTACCACAAAGACTGGTTTACCACAGCGCGTAACACGCGCTCACAGCCTAGCCAAAGCGTCACTTACCACTAAAGTAGCAAGCAAATTATTTGACAGATGAGCCGTGGCGTATTTAACTAAAACCAATAAACTGTAAACTGGTCTTACCAATTTATAAAAACAACAACACCAACAGGCCTAAACCATGTCAAATAGCCCAACCTTTGTCTTTTACCCTGCACGTTGCCTAGCGCAGCTATGGGAGTTGCACTATGTCGCCTAGCATACTGGCTCTATTAGCCTTTTCACCGATTCTACTGGCAGCCATCTTACTGGTCGGCCTGCGTTGGCCCGCTAAGCGGGCTATGCCGCTGGTGTTTTTATTTACCGTCTCAATCGCACTGTACTTTTGGCAGATGAGTTTTAATCGTGTCTTAGCCTCAACCCTACAGGGGCTGGTGATTACAGGCGGTGTGCTATGGATTATTTTTGGCGCTATTTTGCTGCTTAATACCCTGAAACACTCAGGTGCAATTCAATCGATTCGTGCAGGTTTTATCACCATCAGCCCTGACCGGCGCGTGCAAGCTATTATTATTGCGTGGTTATTTGGCAGTTTTATTGAAGGAGCTTCAGGCTTCGGCACCACGGCGGCAATTGTTGCGCCGTTACTGGTTGCTATTGGTTTCCCTGCGATGGCTGCATTGATGCTCGGCATGTTAGTGCAAAGTACACCGGTGTCCTTTGGTGCGGTGGGCACACCAATTATCATTGGTATTACCGGTGGTCTAGACAGTGACGCAGTCAGCGCACAGCTGTTAGCCAATGGTTCTGACTGGGCCACTTTTATCCAGTTGATCACCAGCCAAGTGGCCATTATTCACGCCATCGTCGGCACCATTATTCCCTTGATTATGGTATTAATGCTGACACGCTTTTTTGGTAAAGAGAAAAGCTGGAAAGCAGGCTTCGCTATCCTGCCATTTGCCTTATTTGCCGGCCTTGCCTTTACGATTCCTTATGCGGCCACCGGCATTTTCTTAGGTCCTGAGTTCCCATCCTTGCTCGGCGGTTTAGTCGGTTTAGCGATTGTCACCACCGCAGCACGCTTTAATTTTCTTACGCCAAAAACCACTTGGGATTTTGCGCCAGCGAAAGAATGGCCCAATGAGTGGCTTGGTTCGATTGAGATAAAAATCGACAACGTCACCAGCAAGCCCATGAGCAGCTTGCGCGCGTGGTTGCCCTACGTGTTGGTTGGTTTACTGTTGGTGATCAGTCGCGTGTTCCCTAGCGTAGGTAGCGCGCTAAAAGCAGTTATAGTTAAGTTTCCCAATATCTTAGGTGAGGTGGGTATTAATGCTGACTTTATGCCGTTGTACTTACCAGGCGGGATTTTAATCTGTGTCGCCTGCAGCGCCTATTTTATCCACAATATGCAATGGCAGTACTTCCGCGCCGCCTTAAGTGAATCCAGCCGTATTTTACTGGGTGCTGGCTTTGTCTTGCTGTTTACCATTCCAATGGTGCGCATCCTGATTAACTCAGGCGTCAATACGGCCGATATCCCCAGCATGCCGATTGCCATGGCACGCTTTATTGCTGATAGCGTGGGTGATATTTACCCGCTGCTAGCGCCCAGTATTGGTGCGCTAGGGGCTTTTATTGCTGGCTCCAATACTGTCAGTAATATGATGTTCAGCCAGTTCCAGTTTGGCGTTGCGGAAAACCTCGGTATTTCCACCGCGTTAGTCATTGCCGGCCAAGCGATTGGTGCAGCAGCCGGTAATATGATCGCCATTCATAACGTGGTGGCGGCCTCGGCTACTGTGGGTTTACTCGGTCAAGAAGGCACCATATTAAGAAAAACCATTTGGCCAACCTTGTATTACGTGTTCTTTACCGGTTTGATTGTGCTACTCGCCGTCACCGTTTTAGGCATCCGTGATCCATTAATGCCTTAAGGCTTGGATTCAACATATCAGAGCACTGCGGGCCCGTGCTATAGGCTAAGCGCCTCTAGTCTGGCCCGCTCAAGCTGCACCATTAACAGCGCCGGAGCTGACCATGAGCGATCTATTTTATAATGCTGCCCCCCAAGAGACGCGAGTTGCCCCGCCGCGCAAACCAGCGCGTGCCTACCCTGCCAACAAACCCGCACAGGTGTATTTATTTGGTACCTGTGTGGTGGATTTATTTTTCCCTGAGGCTGGGATGGATGCAATTTACTTGTTAGAACGTGAAGGCATTCGCGTCGATTTCCCGCAAGGACAAAGCTGCTGCGGGCAACCGGCTTACACGTCAGGCTATACCGATCAGGCTCGTGAAGTCGCGCGCTCACAGCTAAAACTCTTTGCCAACGATTGGCCGGTCGTGGTCACTTCAGGTTCTTGTGCCGGAATGTTTCGTGAGCACTATCCTGACTTATTTAAAGACGAACCGGAGATGCTGGCCAAGGTGCAAAATCTCGCCGCACGCACCTATGAGCTGGCTGAGTTTTTATTACATGTCTGTAAAGTCCAACTCGCTGATCATGGCGCACCCTTGCAAGTCGCACTGCACACCTCCTGCTCGGCACGACGCGAAATGAATACCCATCTGCATGCGCGTGCCTTGCTCGGCCAGCTAGCCCAAGTTGAACGCGTTGAACATGACCACGAAAGCGAATGCTGTGGTTTTGGTGGCACTTTCTCTGTGCGTATGCCTGATATTTCTGGGGCCATGGTTGCCGATAAAACCCAATTTTTACTGGCCAGTGGCGCGCAGCAAGTGGTCAGCGCTGATTGCGGTTGTTTGTTGAATATCAACGGCGCCTTTGAGAAACAAAATAGTCCTTTATTGGGCCAACATCTCGCTAGTTTTTTATGGCAGCGCACCCAAGTTGAACAGGAGCCGAGCCTATGAACAGTCAGCGCATCCACGCCGTCGATATCACCTCGCGCAACCTAAAAGCCAACGCACGTCTGTCGTTAAAAGATCAGCAATTGCGCCACAATATGCGCAGCGCCATGGACTCATTGATCAGTAAGCGCATCATCTCGATGCCTGACGAAGATGAACGAGAAAACCTACGTGAGCTGGGTAATAAAGTCCGCGCCAGCGCTTTATCGCAACTGCCGGATTTACTGGAACGGTTGGAAGCCAATTTAACCCAGCAAGGCATTCAAGTGCACTGGGCCAGCACTACCGCCGAGGCTAACGACATTGTGTTAAAGATTGCTCAAGCGCGTAATGCCAAGCAGGTGATCAAAGGCAAGTCCATGGTCAGTGAAGAAATGGCCATGAATGAGTACCTCACTGAACACGGTATTGAAGCGCTTGAGTCGGATATGGGCGAGTACATTATTCAGCTGGATAATGAAAAACCCACGCACATTATTATGCCCGCCATTCATAAAAATGCTGAGCAAGTCGGTCGGTTATTCGAGCACCGCTTAGCGATACCCTACACTGATGATGTCGATAGCTTGATTCAGTCAGCTCGCAGTATTTTGCGCGAAAAGTTCTTTCATGCTGACATTGGTATCTCTGGAGTGAACTTTGCTGTCGCCGAAACTGGCACTTTGTTGCTGGTCGAAAACGAAGGTAATGGCCGCATGTCGACCACGGTGCCGCCGGTGCATATTGCCGTGACCGGAATTGAAAAAGTCGTCGCCAACTTACAAGACACCGTGCCGCTGCTGTCGTTACTGACCCGCTCGGCGCTGGGTCAAGGCATTACCACTTATGTGAATATGATCTCGGCACCGCGCCAACCCGGTGAACTGGATGGCCCGGAAGAAGTGCATTTGGTCTTGCTCGATAATGGCCGCAGCCAAGCCTTTGCTGACAGCGAACTGCGGCAAACGCTCAATTGTATTCGTTGCGGCGCCTGCATGAATCACTGTCCGGTGTATACCCGCATTGGTGGTCAAGCCTATGGCACAGTCTATCCTGGTCCTATCGGCAAGATTATTTCGCCGCACTTATTAGGCTTGGAAAACACCCCAGATCATCCTTCTGCTTCATCACTCTGCGGTGCTTGCGGCGAAGTCTGTCCGGTGAAAATCCCGATCCCTGCCCTATTGCGTCGTTTACGCGAAGAAAACGTGAAACCACCACAGCAACAACCGCAGATCATGGACGGCCAAGGCAGTCGTTATTCGTCGAAAGAGCGGCTGCTATGGAAGGGTTGGCAGTATTTTAATAGCCTGCCTTGGCTGTATAAAACCGGCACCTTTATGGCGACACGTTTCGGTGGCTTAACACCAAAAAACCTCGGCCCATGGACGCAAAACCATAGCGCTCCCAAACCTGCTACGCGCAGCTTGCATGAATTAGCCAAACAGCATTTGGAGAAAAAATCATGAGTGCTCGAAATAAGATTTTAGCTGATTTACGCAGCAGTCTGCTCGGTACTACACCGATCGCTGATCCGTTTGACTCGTCATTGGTGGATGAGCCTTGGCGCTATAGCATCGCCGAGCGCGTCACTCGTCTAAAAGAATTGATGACTGCCGTACACAGTGAAGTGCTGCTGACCAATAACAGCGAATGGCCTGAGTTGCTCAGTGATTTATTAGCCGCACGTCAAGTGAACAAGCTGCTTATAGCGCCGGCAACTGCGCACGGGAAAGCATTCAGCGCTTACAGCCAAGCCACTCAAAAGCCTTTGCAATTGTTGGCCTATGACCGCCCAATTGAAGAGTGGAAACGCGAGCTGTTTGATGATGTTCCGGCCAGCTTTACTGGCACCTTGGCCGGTATTGCCGCAACCGGCACCTTGGTGGTGCAGCCCAGTCCAGATGAGCCGCGCTTAATGAGTTTAGTGCCGCCGTTGCATATAGCTTTACTGAACGCCAGCCAGATTTATGACAATCTCTATCAAGCTCAGCAGCATTGGCCAAAACCGATGCCGAGTAATTTACTGCTCATTTCTGGCCCATCAAAAACAGCGGATATTGAACAAGTCCTAGCTTATGGCGCACACGGTCCGAAAGATTTAATCGTCTTGATCGTGGAGGACGCATGAGTTTACCGGCAGCGTTTCTCAATGCTATCGAGCAACAGATTCCAGCGCAGCGCTGTTTTTCTGACCCGCTATCGACCCTGACGCTTGGCACTGATGCCAGCTTCTATCGTTTGATCCCAAAACTGGTAATCCGCGTCGAAGCTGAAGCCGAAGTGGTGTTTATCCTGCAACAAGCCAGCATCCATCAAGTAGCTGTAACTTTTCGCGCCGCTGGCACCAGCTTATCCGGACAAGCGATCAGCGACTCAGTCTTGATCGTCTTAGGTGATCACTGGAATAACAAAGAAATCCTCGATGCTGGCCAGCGCATTCGTCTGCAACCTGGGGTGATTGGTGCGCATGCCAATCAAGCTTTAGCGCATTTACAACGTAAAATCGGCCCTGATCCGGCCTCGATTAACGCAGCTAAGATTGGTGGTATTGTCGCCAACAACTCCAGCGGCATGTGTTGCGGTACTGCGCAAAATAGCTATCAAACCTTAGCCGACATGCGTGTAGTACTGGCGGATGGCACAGTGGTCGACAGTGCTGACCTCGCCAGCGCCAGCCGTTTTCGGCACAGTCACGCTGAGTTATTAGAGCAGCTTGGCGAGTTAGCCATAGAAACGCGCGATAACACCGAGCTGGCAGCCAAGATCAAACACAAATACCGCTTAAAAAACACCACTGGCCTGTCGCTAAATGCCTTAATTGATTTCAGCGATCCGCTGGATATTCTCACCCATTTAATGGTCGGCTCCGAAGGTACGCTGGGTTTTATCAGTTCAGTCACCTACGACACCGTGCCCGACTATCCACACAAAGCCACCACCTTAGTCGTTTTCCCTGATGTAGAAACCTGCTGCCAAGCCGTCGTGATACTCAAACAACACGCTGTTTCCGCAGTTGAATTATTAGATCGACGCAGCCTACGCAGTGTGCAACATATGGCCGGTATGCCGGACTGGATTGAGCATCTGGGTAGCTCAGCCTGCGCGCTGCTGATTGAGTCGCGTGCTGCCGATAACACACTGCTCGAGCAACAACTGCAGCAGATCAACAGCGCCATCGAACACTTTTCGAAAGAGCAGCATATTGCCTTTAGCCAAGATCCTGCGGTGTATGAGCTGCTCTGGCGGATGCGCAAAGACACCTTCCCTGCGGTCGGTGCCGTGCGTGAAAATGGCACCACAGTGATTATTGAAGACGTCACCTTTCCATTGGAACATCTGGCGACAGGGGTTAATCGTCTGCTGGCGCTGCTGGATGAGCATCATTATGACGAAGCGATTCTATTCGGCCATGCCCTCGAAGGTAACTTGCACTTTGTCTTTACCCAGCGCTTTGATCAGCCGGAAGAAATCGCTCGTTATAGCGCCTTTATGCAAGCGGTCAGTCAACTGGTGGCGGTCGAGTTTGGCGGCTCACTCAAAGCCGAGCATGGCACTGGGCGCAATATGGCACCCTTTGTTGAACTGGAATGGGGCAGCGATGCCTATCAACTGATGTGGCGCATTAAGCGTTTGCTCGACCCGCAAGGCATTTTAAATCCAGATGTGGTGCTCTCCTACGATCCAGAGATTCACCTGAAAAACCTTAAACCGATGCCGGTCGCCAACCCATTGATTGATAAGTGCATTGAGTGTGGTTTTTGCGAACCGGTCTGCCCTGCCCATGGTTTAACCTTATCGCCACGTCAGCGCATCGTGGCTTGGCGGGATATTCAAGAGAAAAAGCGCAACGGCATTGATACCGCAGAGTTAGAAGCGCGTTATCAATACCACGGCATCGACACCTGTGCGGCCACCGGTTTATGTGCGCAGCGTTGTCCAGTTGGGATTAATACCGGTGATTTAGTCCGCGAACTACGCGCTAATCAAGCTCAGCATCCTGATACAGCACGGCGCCTGGCGCGCTCGTTTGCGCAAGCAGCCGGTGTCGCTCGTTGGGCGCTGACCGCTGCAGAATTGGCACGTAAAGTACTCGGTGCGCCACGTATGTATCGTTGGTCATTACAACTGCACCAGCGCTTTGCCCAAGTACCTGTGTATTTAACCGCCACGCCACAAGCAGTCAAGTTTTCCGCAGAGATCAGCAGTATCACGTCATCTAAAAAGCCGCGGGTGGTCTACTTTGCTTCATGCGTCTCGCAAGTGATGGGTCCTGCACATCTAGATGCTGAGCAAACACCGCTGCGCGAGAAAACCCAACGGCTGCTAGAAAAAGCCGGCTTTCAGGTTATTTATCCTGAAGGTATGGCGGGCAACTGCTGCGGACAACCTTTTGCTTCCAAAGGCTATCCACAACAAGCCGCCGATAAACTCAATGATTTAGCGTTAATGTTGTTGCGCGCCAGCCGTAATGGTCAAGACCCGATCTATTCGGATACCAGTCCGTGCACCTTACGTTTACTCAAAGACCTAAATGATCCACGTTTAAAGATCTATGATTCAGTGCGTTTTCTGCGCGAAGAAGTGCTGCCGCGCTTAGAACTTAAGCCTCTGAAAAGTAAGATCGCAGTGCATATCACCTGCAGCACTCAACACCTGAATCAAGCCGATAATTTTTTAGCCATCGCCAAGCAATGCGCCAAAGAGGTTGTCGTACCAGAAGGGATTCATTGCTGTGGTTTTGCCGGTGATAAAGGCTTCACCCTGCCCGCCCTGAATGAGCATGCCTTACGCGATTTAGCCACACAAGTGGGCAGCTGCAGTGCCGGTTTCTCGACCAGCCGCACCTGTGAAGTAGGTCTGAGTAGCTACAGCGATCTCAGCTATCAACATCTGGTGTATTTAGTCGATAAAGTCAGCACTGCTAAGCCGTAAGCTGAACGAACGGGGTGGCGGTTGACGCCACTCAGTTGAGCAAATACAGCAGCGTATAAAACCCAGCTAAGCTGACCAAGACTGAGAGCAGCATGCTTTTAATCACTAACGCGCAGCCAATACTGAACAGCGCCGCATAGGTATAAGGATTACTGGCTAAACCACTTAAACCCGTATCGCCGAGCAAAATCGGCCCACAAATCGCGGTCAATAAACACGGTGCAGAATACTGCAGCGCTTGGCGAACAACGTTCGGTAAACGAATCGGTAAACGCGGTTCGAGCAGCAAGTAACGGTTGAAAAACACAATACCGGCGAGAGTAAAAATCAGTAACCAAATCATAGCGCTTCACCGCGCCAACGCGCCACGCCCACGGCACAGAGCATGCCCAGTAGTCCGGCAATAACGATCGCACCGGGTACCGCTAAACTGCTGAGCACTAACGACAGCGTCAGCGCAATTACCACACCCACTAAACTGCTGAGACGTTTAATCATCGGCACGACAATAGCGATAAAAGTGGCGACAATCGAGAAGTCTAGATGGTAGTCAGCAAGGTTGGGCACTGAAGCAGCTAGCACGACACCGATCAGGGTAAAGCCAATCCACGCCAAATAAAAACATAAACCTGCGCCCATTAAATAAGCAAAGTCGTAGGATTTTTTGCCGACACTTAAGGCAAATAACTCATCGGTCAGTAAAAAGGCGACTGGCAGGCGCTTTTTTAACGGCAGACTTGAGACATGCTCGCGCAAAATCAGCGCATAGAGTAAATGCTGCGCGGTAATCACCAGAATGGTTAAGCAAATGGCGACAAAGCCACTGCCCGCCGCCACCATACTGATGGTGACCAACTGCGCAGCCCCAGCAAATAAAAACACCGACAAGCCAATACTTTGTAGCGGCGTAAACCCCTGGCTCACCGCCATGGATCCCGTCAATACGCCCCAAGGGAATACGGCTAAGCACAGCGGAATAATATGCAAAGCGCCCAGCCAAAAACGTTGGCCATTGGACGAAGATAAAGCACTCATAAAAACAACAACTGCAGGGAATTTAAGCAGACAAGTCTAACGCAAAGCCCTTAGAAAAGGGCCAAGCAGATACCACTTAGACCACAGTCATCATAGATTCTCGTACTAGCTCTTATTGGTCCAGCATTGTTGATTGCTGCGTAGCAGGTTGAAGTAACGCTTAGGTTTTTTCATCCCGCTGCTTGGACACAAAAATCCAGTTAGATGCCGGCGCAGCTTAATACGCTTGCCCGCTCAAGGCATCACTTTCCAAGCGCAGCTTCAGCTCTGCATCCAGACCAAGCTGTTCAGCCAGACGGTCGAGATAGCTGCGCTCAAGAAAACCTGCATCGCCAATCACCAAGGCGCTGACCAGGTAAACCTCACTGGCCAGCAGCGGATCATCAGCTACTTCACGGGCAATGGCTTGCGGGTCCAGCGGCGCATTCAACTGCGCCTCCATCCAGTTGCGTAACGACGCATCACCACCGTGGCGGGCAATTTCCTGATCGATCAGGGCACGCTCACGTTCGTCGATATGCCCATCCACCCGTGCTGCAGCCAGAACTGCACGCAACACTGCGCGGTTCTCAGTCTGCAGGTTTAACTGAGGTAACGCTGGAACATTCTTAGAAGCTTCGCTGCGATGTTGAGTATAGGCACGCCACGCCACCGCACCGAGAGCGGCGATACCGCCATAGGTCGCCAGCTTGCGCCCGGTTTTACTGCCCAGTAGCAAACCAACCAATCCACCCGTAGCCGCACCTTTGCCAAAGTCGCTGACGCCACCTTCTTGAGTAGTCACCCCGCTTTCTTTCAGCAATGATTTTCCGGCACCCAACAATTGATCAAGCAAGCCTCGGCTATCCATTTTCAATTCCTTACAAAAACACAATTAAGGCGGCAATTATCACCTGTAGCGCTTAACTGAAGCTGAATTCGTATAGCTACCAAGCCTTGCCGATAGAACCTAGATTGGACTGCCACTATTAGAGCGCTACACTTGGCAAACGCTTGAAAAACTCTAGGTTCAACTCAAGTTTTATCAAGGTCGCGCAAGACCTCGTACTTTGAGTGCGAGGATGAATAGCGAGGGCGGCGTAAGCTGCCCCTGAACAGGCCGTTAAAGTCTTTGCAGTGCGAGTGTGTACTGGTATTATGTACAGTATGATGAAGCACACGAAAACATTAAAAGTTCGCGTTCGAGATAGGTGTGCGCCACTGCTTAATAGCATGGCAAGAAGCGTTAATTTCGTCTGGAACTTTGTCAATGAATTAAGCCAGCGCTCGATTAAAGAGCGTGGTGTGTTTTTGTCAGCCTACGATATGCATCCCTACACCAAAGGTGCTGGTAAAGAACTGGGGCTGCACAGCCAAACCTTGCAGTGCATTGCGGGTGAGTACGTCACAAGGCGCAAGCAGTTCAAAAAAGTGCGTTTAAATTGGCGAAAATCAGGCGGTGTACGCCGATCACTGGGCTGGATTCCCGTTAACACGGCTGCGGCCCAATGGAAAAATGGCTAGGTCTACCACAACGGCCACTATTTTAAAGTGTGGGACAGTTATGGCTTGAGTCAGTACAAATTCCGTTCGGCTAGTTTCAATGAAGATGCCCGTGGTCGCTGGTACTTTAATGTGGTGGTGGATGTGCAGGCTGAGATACCCACTGGCCAAGACCGCATCGGCATTGATCTAGGCTTAACGGATACGGCCACCTGCTCAGATGGCACCAAGCTGGAATCTGGTCGCTTCTATCGTGGGCTTGAGGAAAAATTAGCCATAGCACAGCGGGCTAGAAATAAAACCCAAGTCAAAACCCTTCACGCCAAAATCGCCAACCGTAGAAAAGACGCCTTGCATAAGTTCAGCCGCACACTGGTCAATCGCTGCGGCGAAATCTATGTCGGCAATGTGAGTAGTTTAAAGCTCGTTAAAACCACGATGGCCAAGTCAGTGCTGGACACTGGCTGGGGTCAATTAAAAACAATGCTGGACTATAAATGCGCTCACGCAGGCATTGTTTTTAAGGAAGTGAACGAGGCATACACCACCCAAACCTGTTCGAGTTGTGGCAGCTTGCCCGAATCGAGGCCGAAAGGTATCGCAGGGCTTGGAATAAGAGAATGGACGTGCAGTGGGTGTGGTGTCGCCCACGACCGCGATACAAACGCAGCACGAAATATTCTCGCGGTCGGGCATGGCCGTCTAGCAGTAGGAATTCCCTTGCTTTAGGTCGGGAGGATGTCAACACCATTAAATACCCACGAAGTAGCCCATTACCCTGCAACCTCACAACGATTACGCCCATTATCTTTTGCCTGATATAAAGCGTTATCTGCACGACTGAGAAGCGCTTCAAAACCTTCCTCTAGCTTAAGCTCGGCAATACCAATACTGACCGTAATGGTCAAAGGCTCATGCCCCGCTTTAGGCTCTATTAATGCCGAATCTATTTCAAAGGCGCTACGTAATCTATTGGCCACGCCTAAAGCTGATTCAGACCCAGTATTGGGTAATAAAGCCACAAACTCTTCACCACCGAAACGGCAAAAAACATCTTCTTCGCGCAGAGTTTTTTGGGTCACAGCAACGAAGCTGCACAAAACTTTATCACCAAATTCATGGCCGAGATGGTCATTAACGTATTTAAAGTTATCCAGATCTATCATTAAAACGCTTAGCGGTCGTTGGTTACGGCGAGAATATGCCATAGCTTTTTCATACAGCAATGCAAATGAGCGCCGATTCAGCGCCCCGGTTAAAGGGTCGTGATTCGCTTGATTATTAAGATCGGCTTGGAGGCGTTCGGCTGTCATCAACACCATCCCAAGTGTGATGGCAATCATCGAACATAACAGCCAAAGCAGCATAAAAGCGGCAACACCATTTGGATTCAATGGATCTATTATTTCAGGGCTGCCTTGGGCAATAACCGCACGTATCAGAAAAACCACTGTATTAATGGCGTAAATAGCGCCTGTAGCGCGTATCGCAGGCATATTTCCTTGAGGCGAACGAAGTAAATCATAGGCAATCAAAAATGATAAGACAGCCATCAAAAAAGCATTACCAACGCCTCTGTCATCGATTAAATATTCAGTTTGCGCGATGAGAATCCAGGCCAAGCCAATCGCCGAAATCCCACCTAAAACAACAGGCGTCAGCGCAGGTTTACCAATAAAGCGTCGAAAGCCATCCCAACTCAACAACAGCCCCATAACGACAAATGCTTGAGCAAAGGATAACGATGGACGCCACTGAAACTTGCCATAAAAAAGAATCAAAACAAGTGTGATAACAGCAGCACTGCCCGCCAGCGCCCAGCGACCAAGCCCAGGGATAGAGAGGTGCATCCGCCACAGCAGAAGTCTGGCCGCAGCACAAAATGCGGTTGCCAATGCCACCGCAACCAACAAGGTTTGAATATCCAAAGGCACAGTCAAATTATTACCCACTGGGTGTAAAAGGCTTAGAGCTGGGTTCTTTATCATGAACCCTGCCCAGTGAACGTACTTAAGTCGATAACGCACGACTCAGAATTCACCCTGCCAGCTCGTCAAGGTATGCTCGTTTTATATCTCACACAGATTGACTGTAAATCAATATAAGTGCTTGTGTATACAAGCCTTTTTATAAAAAAAGAGACGTTCCCCACAATGCATCAAGCGTGCAGCCTGACTGTGTTAGCGGCATGCACAGCCTATTGCTAACTAATACCTTATAACTATTTGATTTTTATAGTTTTAAATGACAAAACAACTTACCAGCTTTTATCCTGAGCCTTGGGCCAAACGACGAAGAGAGGTCATGCAGGTTTTTTAGGCACAAAAAAAGGGTAAGTCCCGTAAGACTTACCCTTCGAATAACGCTAACTATTTAATTAAATAGCTACGATATTTGCAGCTTGCAGACCTTTTTGTCCGTTCTCTACTTCGAACTGGACGCGCTGGCCTTCTGCAAGTGACTTAAAACCTTCGCTAGCGATAGCACTGAAGTGAGCAAAAACGTCTGGACCAGACTCTTGCTGAATAAAGCCAAAGCCTTTCTCATCGTTAAACCATTTTACAGTGCCGGTAGTTGTATTAGACATAATAATATCCTGATATTTAAATATAATTTGGCCTTCAAAGAAGACTTGAATAGCATAAAAAATATAGATTTGAACTTAGATACTGCAGGACGGATTACGAATAATACAACGAACATGTAGGATGTAGATCAGATACTTCTTTCTAGCTGACTCAATACATTATAGATACAACCCTGACTTGTCTAGCTTTATATTCTTTATTTACCACACCGCTGGGCCGTACTTGCATTTCTACCCAGCTCTTTTTACAAAAAAGTGCAACAAGCACAAAGGCAAAAGACAACAGAAATAAGCCCTATGGAGTCGGCCATCTAGGGTCTGGCGCTGCACTTGGGCCAGTGCCGCACCGTTACCTACTGTCGTACTGGCCTTGGCCCTTTAGGCCTGTGCCCGCGCGTCAATAAAACGCTCAAAATCTTCCACAGTTAAAGGCTTAGAGAAAAGATAGCCTTGAATATAATCACAAGAAAGAGCCTTTAAAAACGCTAGCTGTTCTTCAGTTTCCACGCCTTCAGCCACTGTATCAAGGTTTAAACTATGCGCCAGGGCGATGGTTGCGCGGACAATATGCTCATCAGAACCCTCACCACCAATACCAATAATAAAACTGCGATCTATTTTTAACTCGCTCGCATCAATGGCCTTTAAATAGCTCATGGAAGAATAACCTGTACCAAAGTCATCAATGGATAAGCTGATCCCTGCTTGCTTCAGCCGTTTAAGGTTATCCATCACCTTCTCTGGGTTGGTCATCAAGGTTGTCTCGGTAATTTCAACACAGAGTTGCTCAGCCGGAATAGCAAATTCCTTCATCATTTTCACTAGGCGCTCAGCTAAAGAGTCTCTGGCTAACTGAACCGCAGAAATATTCATCGAAATAATGCCAAACGGAATACCGCGACGATTCCACTCGGCCATTTGCTGAAATAGACTTCTCATCAACCAAACCCCAATACCTAGGATCTGGCCCGTTTCCTCAGCGAGCGTGATGAACTCATCGGGTGCGACCCACTCACCCTCGCTAATTTCCCAACGTATCAACGCTTCTGCACCGTAAATACGACCCGTAGTAGTCTCAATCTGTGGCTGGTAGCGTAAACTAAATGCTGTTTCAGACAGCAGCGCTATTTCGAGCTGCCGCTGCAGATACACACGTCGTTGGATCAGCGCATCCATCGCCTCATCAAAAAAGCGGAAGGTGTTTTTACCGGCTTGCTTAGCACGGTACATCGCCATATCGGCTTGGCGTAAGATCTTAGACGCATCCGATACGCGGCTGCTACCGCTTGCAACGCCAACGCTACAGGTAATGTTAAATACGTCATTAGCATAATGAAATGGCTCAGTCACAGCGCCCAGAACCTTACTCGCAAAGCTGGTTAACTGCTTTTGACTCGCGACATGTTTAACTAATATGGCAAACTCATCGCCACCCAAGCGAGCGAGCAAGTAGTTTTCATCCATTAAGCCTTGCAAATTAGTTGTGGTATGAATTAACAGCGCATCACCCGCTTCATGCCCCAAGGTGTCATTGATATCTTTAAAGCGATCCAGATCCATAAACAAAACAGCGACTTCTATTCTGTGATCCGAGTAGGTAAATATTTGCTGCACATGTCGCTCAAAATAGCGCCGATTGGGTAGGCCGGTTAAAGCATCGTAGTCAGCTAAATATAATGCTTTTTCTTCGGCACTTTTACGCGCAGTAACATCCTCATGCACCGCAACAAAATGCTCAAGACATCCTTTTTCATCAAAAATAGGCGTAATGGTTTGCTCTACAACCAAGGTATGACCCCGCTTGTGTCGATTGATCAGCTCTCCACGCCAACTGTCACCGGATAAAATGGTCGCCCATAACCCTCTATAAAAATCTTCCTGTTGATAGCCCGACTTCAATAGTCGAGGATTTTTTCCTTTGACGTCCGCAAAAGAATACCCCGTAAGCTGCGTAAAGGCTTTGTTAATCCAATAGATTTCACCTTGTTTATTGGTAATAAAAACGGCATTCGCGGTACTTCTAATCGCCGTGCTTAACAAATGTATATCACCCTCGGCTTGCCAGCGTTTCTCGCGCAGAACAGCAATCACCAAAGCCACCACAATACTAATGATCGACATCACAAGCAGAAATAAACCCATCATCTTTTCATCATGCCGCCAAGCAGCCAGCGCCGACGCTTCGTCAGACACCAAGACCAGAATCAAAGGCAACAAAGAGGTCGAGCGATAACTCACTAGATACTTATTTTCAGCGATCGATGTACGAAACTGTCCCCAATTTTTTGCCTTAACGCCCGCTAGCAGAAGGGACATATCCGGCGCTACGATGCCCGTTCCTAGCAGCTTGTCACCATCGTAACGATACAGCTGAATATAAGAGGGAAAAGAGTCTGTAACCGAAGTAAAAAGACTATAAAAATATTGCGGATTTATTGAGGCCACCAGTACCCGCGCTAACTGCCCCGCCGCATCACGCACAGGCACACAAAAGGGGATATAACGATGGGGCGACTGCGCGGCAAAAGGATCATTGGGATAACGACCCTGTCGAGGGGACTCAATAACAAACTCGGTCAGCGGCTCACTGCTCAGTGTTTTAAGGCAGGCGTACGACCCTTGACTGCCCTGACTTTTGGTTCCAGAAGCGATCACCAGTCCACGCGGATCGAGCAATTCAACCGCCCTCAACTGTGGCGCTATACGCAACTGCTCGCGCAAGACAGTATTTATATCTAGGCCTGAGTCTGGCTGCGCTAAACTTTCAGCCAGGGTTTGCATTGAGCTATTTACCGACTGAAATGAGCGCACCACTGTATCTTCTAGCGCATGCAGCAAGACCGCATTGCTTGTATCCTGCTCAGCAAGACTCCTCGCGACGCCTTTACGCGCAGAGTGTTGCAGTACCAACCAAAAACACAGCAGAATGAGCAATACTGTAAGAAGTACCCATTTTTGCCGGTAGGCAGCACTTTTAAAAACAATCGCGATTTTAGATAGCACGGGCAAATTAATTCCTTAGCAAAGCAATAAAACAACAGCCATTAGATTTTTATCAAACATGACTGCTACCCGTAGGAAAATTCTATATGAGACAAGCGCTTAGACTAACTTTATTCGCAAAAAACTGCATCAAACACCGACGGCCTACCCTGATATTTTTACTCTTGAGCAGTTTAGCCATTCAACACAACGTCTATGCTGCCTCAGACCGAGAACAAAAAATTAAAGTATCAGGAAAACTACAGGTATGCATCTGGCCTGATTACTTTTCCATATCGTACAAAAACAAAAAAACAGGCCAACTGGAAGGCATCGATATCGATTTATCCCAAGAACTCGCCAATGACTTAGGCGTAGAGCTTGAATACGTCCCCACCCACTTCGATATTTTTATGGACGATATACAGCAAGAACGCTGCGATATTGCCATGTTTGGCGTGGGCATAACCGCCGAGCGCGCTCAGCATATCGACTACAGCGAACCCTATCTCAGTAGCGGCATGTATGGTGTGGCGAGTAAATCCAACCCGATACTGAATGACTGGGAATCGATCGATCAGCCAGGCGTGATCGTCTGCGTGCAAAAAGGCACCTACATGGAAGGCTCAATGCAAAGCAGCTTAAAGCATGCCGAACTGATGACTGTAATAAAAAGCAATCAACGGGAGATTGAAGTACGCTCAGGGCGCGCGGATATTTTTATTGCAGACTACCCTTACGCACAAAAGATGCTGCAATTTTACGACTGGGCCACACTATTAACGCCACAACACGCGACAGATCAAGTCCAGTACGCCTACGCCATCAAAAAAGGTCAACCACAATGGCAAGCAAGGGTTAACGTTTTTGTACGATCAATTAAAGCCGATGGCCGCCTTGAGCGCTATGCGCAAAAACACCACTTGCTGCCGATTGCTTTGATTAAGCCCTGAATGCTCTTTTGATTGAGTGATCATGGAGCATTCAGGCGCACGCTAAACGCTTTATCACTGGCACAACTAACAATACGCATCACTTTTAAAACGCTGGACGTGACGTGTCCAGCGACATGACGTGGCTGCGATATCCACAGAGAAGAAAGGCTTCAGCATACGGCGCCGACCGGCAAACGCTCAGTAACCGTCCTTTAAATAGCACACTTAGAAACTGACAGAGAGCTGACCAATCACACCACGCTGATTACCATCGTTGGTCAGACCGAGAATCCCACCAAACTTTAAAGAAGCAGTCTCAGCAACCTGAACAATCAGCCCCGGCATCAAGGACAGCGCATTATAGTCATTAAAGCCACCTAGATAGCTGAGTTCAAGTGTTGGCCGCACATACCGACCCCAACGCTTGAAAACAACCGCGCCCTTGATATCAGCCCATACCCAGCTATTTATGCCACGCGGATGCAGGTCATCGGCGTCAAAGTAATAACGGACACCGGCATTCAGTAGCAGCTGGGTATCACCGTCGTGGAGATCCTTATCCAGATTGATGCCGAGCAAAGCAATTTTACCCGTGTGATTGTAATAATCATTGACGGTGGTATCCAGCACAGCGGTTCTCATACCGCCACCCAGAGTGTAGGCCAGATTGAAACCCGCTTCTTCAGCAACATATATTTGATGCTCAAATTGTAAAGTCGAGTAATCAAATACACCGCCATTGCCATCAATATCAATGGGCTGTCCGTTAGATTTCAGATACGCATCACCCTTAGTATAAAAAGGTACTGAAAATCGTATTTGTTTATCAGTAGCAAACGGCACCGTCAGCTCTAGCGCGGCACTATAACCATCAAAATTATCAGCTTCATCCAGCTCAACATCAGAAAAATTATGTGCTGTGAGCTCCATACTGATGTCTGACTGAGTCCGGGCAAAGTGGGTACTGATGGGTTGCTGTGTTGGATTTTTGGCGAACGCTGCTAGCGAAGCAGAAAGTAAACCCGCAGCAAAAACTGATTTCAAAATATAGCGATGGCTTGTCATGATTGAACGTCCTGTATTACAAATAAAATTCATCACTTTAACTGACTCACCAGTGTTTTCCAGTTATCAGCACCCTTACCGTCAAGGCCAAAAGGAAGCGTGATCCAAACAGGTTGCTGCCCAGAGGCAAGCTGTATCTGTATGTCCAGAGTATAAGTCGTAGTGACACTTGTCTGCGTGGTCGTTTCTGTCTTAGATGTCCCTTTGCCAAGTATGCCGATATGCTGACTGGGCATGAAGATCGGCCGTCGGCCATGAGTCGTCTTAGTGATGGTACGCTCGCTGACGTGCTGCTCAGCGGCAACGCTGACCTGCAAAACCGTGCGCTGTGGCTCAAGCAGCACATGCTGATCCTTGCTCACAGAGCCAAAATAATAAAGTAAGCCCGCATCAGCAAGAAGCGCGAGATAGTCCCCACCCCGCTGAATCCATTGATAGCGTCCCTGATTCAGGCCTGTGAGATAGCTCTCCACCTCGTTTTTTCGTACTTTAGCAAGATGACTCTGAGCAGCCACCAAGCGTTTCTTGTCCGCACGCGTCAATAAACCGACAAAAACATGGAACACAGTGAGTACACATAGCACCAAAAGGGACATAAATGCCGCACCAAGCAGCGAATGGCCCCACAACCAACGAATAAATAACAGCCCAGCAACGAGGCATTGAGCGTATATGATGCGCTTATGCCATAGCGCTACCGCTTGTTTATGCGCTTGAGAGGCGGCCATATACTCGCTTCGCGCTTGCGCCAAAGCAGACGATGATTGAACCACTAGATGCGTTGCATTATTCGCTAAAGGGGTTGAGTTCATGAGGTTTAAGCGTCCTTGCACTACAGGTAGAAAAATAAACAATTATACTCATTTTATTACGACAGTAATGATTTGAGCGCTTAACCCTGCATTCAGTGGTTCCTCCGCTGTAATGCTTGGCTATACAAGTCTAAATTCAATCCCAAAAAGTGTGTTCCTGGAACAGGGTTATTCGTTACAGGTGGATGTTCAATAAACCCATATGATCTGTACAATTTCAAGGCCGTCTTGAACTCTGGCAGAACATCTAGACACATTTTATTGTATCCACTGAGAATCGCCTCCTGCAATACCCGATCAACCAGCTTAGCCCCCATATTGCTCCCACGAGCACTTGGTCGAATATAAACGCGCTTCATTTCACAGGTCGTTGCATCCAGCTGCCGAAATGCAGCACAGCCAACAGGCTTAAAATTTTTCCTCAGCAAGAAAATCTTTGACTCTGCGCAACTATATTTTTCAGGTAGCTGGTTAAACTCCTCATCGTTACCTTGAAAAGAAAGATCTGCCGAGGTGCTGTTGACATACTCGTGGTAAAGATCAAGAACCTCCTTTAAGTCATCAGGAAAAACTGCTCTTACTACATCAAACACTACACTCTCCTTGCGGATAACGTCCGCCTAAACGGTACGTCTTTTACGTCCGTGCTGCCTTATTTATTATGTTGTTAAATGATGGTCGTAACCAACTGTATCCACATAATTAAAACGATACTACTTGATAATAAAAACACTAAAAACCTATGCATTGGATTGTTATAAGTAACATGGATAATCGAGTGAATTATCCGAAGAATAACAAAAGCCCAAGCAAACCTGATCATCAACTTGTCATTAAAACCTAAAGTAAGATTAATAATACCAACCGCATAGAACAATACTGGAACCTCAAAAAGATTCGAAAAATTGCGCCCCAGTTTATGCATGCTGTCCGGTGGAGTGTGTCCAGCGAATAATCTAAAGTACCTCGGATCTACAAGCCCTTTCTCAGCACTCATTAGACGAGATGGTAATCCCCCCGAAAAATAGCAGTGCTCATAAGTAGAATTTTCCATAAGCTATATGCAAGGAGATTCTGCATGAAAAAATCACGATTTACCGACAGCCAAATCCTCTCAGTCTTAAAGCAAGCCGA